>WNGF01001073.1_pt1 | contig 66926 bp, 63 predicted proteins | sample 5400641 | NCBI WGS metagenome assembly WNGF01 (sample SAMN13153371, study PRJNA577476) | soil metagenome | isolation source: 80 cm soil or saprolite under grassland replicate 2 | place: USA:California | collected 2016-06-15
CTCGTCAACGCGGGCGCGGATACGTTCGGTAGGCGATACTCGTGCAGACACGGGCGTTGGTCCTTCCTTCGTGACTTGGCGGTCTTGAAGGGAACCTACGCCCGTCGTCTTCATTTACACCGGAAGCTGGACGCGGCCTCCGCGACCGGGGTGAACGTCAAGGTTGCCGCTAACGCCGCTGGCGCGGCGAACACCGCCGCGGCCGTCACGGTGGTAGTCACCACGGCGATCACCATCGCCGCGCGAGAAGCTCGGGACATCCGCGCTGCTCCTCTCTGCCGAACCGCTGTGAACTTGGCATCACAGCCGCTGGCAGACGCTACGCATCGACGGCGACGACGCCGCGGCCACGAGATGACGGACGACTGTCGGTCGCGTTGCGTGTGATCGGGTGTGCCACTGGTGTCAGGCCGGTGGTCAGTCGCGGCCCGCCCGGGCCATGCGGTTCAGCCAACCGGGCACGCTCCATCCCCGCGACCAGCTCACTGGCCGACTGCCTGGTGCTGGCGACGGCGCGGGCCACGTCGGCGACCGACGCGCCGGGCTGCTCCTCGAGGCCGGCCGGATGCTGCTCGGCGGCCTTACCGAGCCCGCGGATGTAGCGGTCACTGTCGGGCACGTGGCCCTTGATGCCATCACCATGACCGGCACCGTCATCTATACCGACGCAGGGTTCACCGCCCGCTGACGCTGCCAAGGGCCTACGTCACTGGCGAGACTGCGCCGCATCTTGGAGCGACTCGGCAGCCTTACGGTCGAGGGAGAGCCTTACCAGCGCGGCCGCCAGCCGGGAAAGATCGGCCGGGACGACAAGCCGAGCCAGCTCGTCGGCCGAGGTCGGAAGCTGAGCCTTCTTCGCACCGGCGATCACCTTGCGGTCGAGGAATGGGCGCAGCTCGGTCCATACCTGCTGGACCTCGCGGAGGAAGATGTCGGCGCCGGTCGGGCCGATCCCGGGGTACTCCATCAGAAGCTCACGCAGCCGCCGGACATCACCGGCGGCCTCCTTGCGCAGCCGACGCAGGTCGCCGCGCCAGCGTCGCTGGCATAGCTGCGCCCCGTCGCCGAGCATCGTCGCGGTGCGCTCGTCATAGCGCCGGTAGTGACCACGCCCGAGGGCGTCGACCCGGTCCTGCCAGCTCGCCTCCGACATCGCCCGCGGCGTGCGGTATCCGGCGGCGAAGAGCTCCCGGGCCGCGGCGACCGCGACGCCTGCCGAGATACGCGCGCTCAGCAGCGTCGCCAGGACGAGCAGGTGGTAGAGCGCCGCCGGGCGGTCGGCGAGCCGGATGCCGGCCTCTTCGGCGTACGTGCGCCCGTACCGGTCAAGCACCACCGCGATCAGTTTCTCGGCCATCCCCGGGAGCGCTTTCTGGCGAAAGGAGGGTGGGGCAGGCAGCAGCCACGCCCCACCAGACGGTTCAGTGGTTAGCCGGAGCCGCGCTGATGTTTGCCAGCACGGACCGGGGATCCTGTTCGACGGCGAGGTCGCCGATGGAGACGACGCCGACCGGCCGGCCGTCCTGGCAGACCGGCAGCCGCCGCACCGCATGCTCGCGCATCAGCTCGACCGCGCGGCTGACCGGGTCGTCGGGGGCCACCGTGACGATGCGGCCGCTGGCGATCTCGCCGACCGTGGTCCGGGCCGGGTCTTTGCCTTCGGCCAGTGCCCGTACCACGATGTCCCGGTCGGTGAGCATGCCGTAAACGCGGGCCTGCTCGGCGATCAACACGTCGCCGATGTCGTACTCGCGCATCTGTACGGCGGCGTCGATGAGCGGGGTATCCGGGGCGAGACAGACGGGATCGGCGGTCATCGCCTCCCGGACCAGTCGGGCCATGGTTCCCTCCTCGAGGTCGGGGTCGGTCAGTTACCTGGCTACCCACGCCGCGCGAGGACATGCCGCCCGCCAAACGTGAAGACCCGGCGTGTCCTGTGAGCCAAATCATCGATCCATGTAGCTGCGTTGTAACGTCAAGTTAACGTCCGAAGGGTAGAAATAGGACAGAGTCCGCAAGTCAGCCAATCGGCCAGGGGGTACGGCAACATGCGCGAACAGGCGCTCGTGGTGGTCGCCAACCGGCTGCCCGTCGATGAAGCCATCACCGGCAGCGGTGCTCAGGAATGGCGGCGTAGCCCGGGCGGTCTGGTCACCGCGCTACATCCGGTGCTGCAGGGGTACGGCACCACGTGGGTCGGCTGGGCCGGTGGTACGGGACCGGCGCCAAGGCTGCCCGCCATCGACGGCGTGACGATGCGCGCGGTGGAGCTGTCGGAGCTGGACTTCGAGCAGTACTACGAGGGTTTTGCCAACTCCACGCTCTGGCCGCTCTACCACGACGCGGTCGAGCAACCGGTCTACCACCGCCGCTGGTGGGAGTCGTACCAGCAGGTCAACCGCAGGTTCGCCGCGGCCACGGCGGAGGCTGCCCCGCCCGGCGCGATCGTCTGGATCCAGGACTACCACCTGCAGCTGGTCCCCGCGTTCCTGCGCGAGCTGCGGCCGGACGTGCGGATCGGCTTCTTCATGCACATCCCGTTCCCGCCACCCGAGCTGTTCAAGCAGCTCCCCCGCCGAGCCGAGCTGCTGCGCGGGCTGCTCGGCGCGGACCTGGTCGGGTTCCAGAACCCGGGCGGCGCGAACAACTTCGTGCGGCTCGCCGAACGGCTGCTGGGCTTGCGCGTACGGCATCACGAGATCGAGGTCGACAACCGTCTGGTACGCGTCGGCGCGTTCCCGATCTCGATCGACGTGGCCGAGCTGGAGGAGCTCGCGACCACCGACGAGGTACGCCGGCGAGCCGCGCAGATCCGCGCCGACCTCGGCAACCCGGACCGGATCATGCTCGGGGTGGACCGGCTGGACTACACCAAGGGCATCGAGCACCGGCTCAAGGCGTACCGGGAGCTGCTGGCCGACGGGCGGGTCAAGGTACCCGACGTGGTCATGGTGCAGGTGGCGGTGCCCAGCCGGGAACGGGTCGAGCACTACAAGCTCCTGCGCGACAAGGTCGAGCAGGAGGTGGGCGGCCTGAACGGCGAGTACGGCCGGCTCGGCGTTCCTGCGGTGCACTACCTCAACCGGTCCTTCCACGGAGTCGAGCTGGCCGCCCTCTACCGGGCGGCCGACGTCATGGTGGTGACCCCGCTGCGCGACGGGATGAACCTGGTGGCGAAGGAGTACGTGGCCAGCCGCGTCGACCTCGGCGGCACCCTGGTGCTGTCCGAGTTCGCCGGTGCGGCGTCCCAGCTCAAGCAGGCGTACCTGGTGAACCCGCACGACCTTGACGGGCTCAAGGACACCCTGGTCCATGCGCTTGAGGCCGACCCGGCGGACGCCGCCCGACGGATGCGCGCGATGCGCCGCCACCTGCGCACGAACGACGTCCAGCACTGGGCCCGCACGTACCTGTCGGCGCTCCAGCAAGCCACTGACGAGCCCACCCGCGACGCCGCCTGAACCCGCTGAGCTTCATCAGAGCCGGCAATTGACGTAACGCGAAATAACTGTTGTCGCCTGCCGGGAGCTCGACGAACTGTCCCTGCCGGACGGCCCGGACGACCCGTGGTGCGTGGTCGCCCGGGCGTGGCGGCTGGCCGCGCAGGGTGCTGTCGGGTCCGCGACGCCGCTGCTCGTCGCCGGCGCGCAGCGCTGCGAAGAGCGCGGCCAGCTCGCGGTGGCCGCCGCGCTGCTGCATGACGTGGTCCGCCTCGGCTACCCGGAGGTGGCCGCGGATCGGCTGTCCGCGCTGGCGCGGCGGTGCGACAGCCGCCTGGTCGGCGTCCGGGCCGAGCACGCCACCGCGGCGCGCAACCGCGAGGTGCCGGGGCTGGTCGCGGTCGCCGACGCCTTCGAGGACCAGGGCGCGAACCTGTTCGCAGCCGAGGCGTTGGCGACGGCCGCCCAGGAGGCGCGGTCCGCCAAGGAAGGCCGGTCCGCCTCGACGCTCCGGGCGCGGGCGACGGCGCTGGCCGCCAGATGCGAGGGCGCCCGTACGCCGATGCTGGTGACCGACCCGGTGGAGCCGCTCACGTCCCGGGAGCGGGAGGTGGCGCTGCTGGCCGCCGGCAGCATGACCAGCAAGGAGATCGCGGCGCGGTTGGTGCTGTCGATCCGTACCGTCAACAACCACCTGCAGGCGTGCTACGCGAAGCTGGGGATCAGCAGCCGGTCGGAGCTAGCGGGCGCGCTCGCCCTCGGCCCGCACACCTGACCCGGAGGCCCGCACACCTGACCCGGAGGGTTGCCCGTCCTCGATGACCAGGGGGCGCAGGGCGTCGAGGCGCTCGCTGACCTCGGCGACCTTGGCTGGGGCGACGCCGAGATCGCGCAGCACCGCGGTGAGGTGATCGGTCAGCCGGTCGAACGCCTCGTTGCTCACGTGGTGGCCGGCGTGCGCGTCGGTGAGGTGCCGGCCGGTGAACAGGTTGGGACCGTCCAGCGCCGCGGTGAGGAAGGCGTGCTGGTGAGCGCGCAGCAGCACGAGGTCGACGTTCGTGAACCACGGCGCGAGCGCCGGGTCGGCTAAGACCCGCTGATGCAGCACGGCGACGGCAGTCCGCAGGACCGCCGCGCCACCGATCTCCTCGTACAGCATCCGATACACGATGGCCGCCCGGTACGGCGACCGGCAAGTACTCACCGGCCGAGGTCGGTGGGAATGAGCAGTCGCTCGCCGGGAAGTGAGCATCCCTTGCTCAGGCGCCGCGGACCCCGGTCGTCCAAGGTTTGGCTTGACCCGAGCTGTACGGCTCAAAGTTACGTGCCGCCACGAGAGGCAGACCATGCAATCGAGATCCCTCACGCCAGCCCGGCTGCCCCGCGCCCTGCCGCTGCTGGGGCACGCGCTGCACCTGCTGCGCAACCCATTCAGCTTCCTCACCACGGCACGCGCCCTCGGCGACGTCGTCGAGATCCGGATCGGTCCGCAACCGGCGTACCTGGTCAACAGCCCCGAGCTGATCCGTCAGGTGCTCGTCGGCGAGGCGAAGAAGTACAGCAAGGGCGTCCAGTTCGACAAGATGCGACCGACCCTGGGCAACGGCCTGGTCACGGCCGGAGGCGAGGAGCACCTCAAGCACCGCCGGCTGGTCCAGCCTGCGTTCCACCACTCCCGGATCGCCGCGTACGCGACGATCATGCGGGAGCTGTCGCTGGAGACGGCAGCGTCCTGGCGGGACGGCGACCAGATCGCGCTCGACCAGGAGCTGACCCAGCTCGCTCTCAAGATCGTGGGGAAGGCCCTGTTCACCGCCGAGCTCGGAAGCGAGGTCGTCGACGAGGTGCTCCGGTCGATGCCGATCTTCCTGGAAGGCGTACCCAAGCGGGCGCTCGCGCCGACCCAGCTGCTGGAGAAGCTGCCCACGGCGGAGAACCGCCGGTTCAACGAGGCCAACCGCCGGCTGCGAGGCGTACTCGACCGGATCATCGCCGAGTACCGCCAGAGCGGGGTCGACCACGGCGACATGGTTTCCATGCTGCTGCTGGCCCGCGACGAGGCGACCGGGGAAGGGCTCAGTGACTCCCAGGTGCGCGACGAGGCGGTCACCATGCTGCTCGCCGGCAGCGAGACCACATCCACCCTGCTGTCCTGGGTCTTCCACGTCCTGGGGCAGCGTCCGGACCTGGAGGCGCGCCTGCACGCCGAGGTCGACGAGGTCCTCGGCGACGGCCCGATGACGTTCGAGCAGATCGGCCGGCTTCCGTACACCCGCCGGCTGATCAGCGAGGCGCTGCGGCTGTACCCGGCGGGATGGCTGATCAGCCGGCGTACCAACGAGCCCGTCACGCTCGGCGGCTTCGCCCTGCCGGCGGGCGCGTCGATCATGTTTTCGTTGTACTCGTTGCACCGCGACCCGAAGTTCTTCGCCGACCCGGACGTCTTCGACCCGGACCGGTGGCTGCCGGAGCGCGCGAGGAACGTGCCACGACCGGCGTTCATCCCGTTCGGTTCCGGAAACCGCCAGTGCATCGGGGAAGGGTTCGCGTGGACCGAGGCGATCGTGGTCCTCGCGACGATCGCCAACCGCTGGCGGATGCGGCCTGTTCCGGGCGCCGAGGTGCGCATGGTGCCCGCCCTGACGCTGCGACCGAACGAGCTGCCGATGATCGCCCGGCTGCGGCCGGTGTCCGCGGCGGAGGTTGATGACGCCAGGGAGTATGCGGTGGCGGCATGAGTCGCGGAGCGGAGCGGAGCGCGAATTTGCCGCCGGTCTTTGATGTAGGGCGGCGTGACTGGCCTGGTGCCGGGGCGGATCCCCCCGGCACCGGCAAGGTCATCCCGCTCGGGCGACGAGGGCTCACCCCGTAGCCACCGACGATCAGAGCATGACACTCATGCCACAAGCCTCCGGGCGGGGCCGCACCGCCCAGCAACGGGCCATGGCCCCGAGGTACCCAATGGACACCTTCCGCGAGATGGAGGACATCAACCAGCGGTTCAACCAACTGATCCAGAGCTTCTTCGGCGCCCCCGCGGGGCGCGCCGGCGCGGGTACCTGGATGCCCGTGGCGCCGGTGGACGTCGAGGAGACCGACAACGCGTACATGGTCGAGGTGGACCTGCCGAACGTGAACCCGCAGGACGTCACCATCGAGATGCGCGGCGAGGAGCTGCGCATCTCCGGGCAGTTCCAGCAGCGCGAACGCACCGGTATCCTGCGCCGGCAGAACCGCCCGGCCGGCGATTTCGAGTACGTGGTGGATCTGCCCAGCGACATCGACCCGAACCGGGTCGACGCCACATACGACAACGGCGTGTTGACGGTCAGCGTGGGCAAGGCGCAGGACGCCCAGCCACGCCGTATCGAGATCCGTGGCGCGCAGGGCCAACAACGGCAGCAGCGCGCCTCGAAGTGACGGACCCTACGGCGTGACTGGGACTCAGGTGCGCAGGCGCGAGATGTGGCGCATCTTGTTCATGGCATCGAGAGCAGCGACCTTATATGACTCGGCGAGCGTCGGGTAGTTGAAGACGGCGTCGACGAGATAGTCCACCGTACCGTTACAGCCCATCACCGTCTGTCCGATGTGGACAAGCTCCGTGGCGCCGGTGCCGAACACGTGTACCCCGAGGATCGTGCGATCCTCCGGCGACACCAGGAGCTTGAGCATGCCGTACGAGTCGCCGATGATCTGACCACGGGCCAGCTCGCGGTAGCGGGACACGCCCACCTCGAACGGGATCCGCTGGTCGGTCAGCTCATCCTCGGTACGGCCTACGAAGCTGATCTCCGGAATCGTGTAGATGCCGATGGGCTGCAGCAGGTGCATTCCGCGTACCGGCTCGTCGCACGCGTGGTGCGCGGCGAGCCGACCTTGTTCCATCGACGTGGACGCCAGGGCCGGAAACCCGATGACGTCGCCGACCGCATATATGTGCTCGACGCTGGTGCGGAAGTGCTCGTCGACGGCGATCCGGCCGCGGGCGTCGGCAACGAGGCCTGCGCTGTCCAGCCCGAGCTGCTCGGCGGTACCCTGCCGGCCGGCCGAGTACATCACGGTGTCGGCGGCGATGCGCTTGCCGCTTTCGAGCACGGCGACGGCACTGCGCGGGTGGCGCTCCACCGACGCCACCGACTCGCGGAACCGGAAGGTGACGGCCAGGTCCCGCAGGTGATACTTCAAGGCCTCCACGATCTCCAGGTCGCAGAACTCCAGCATGCGGTCCCGCCGTTCGACCACGGTCACCTTCGTGCCCAGCGCGGCGAACATCGAGGCGTACTCGATGCCGATGACACCCGCGCCGACAACCACCATCGAGTGCGGTACGTGCTCGAGGTTGATGATGCCGTCGGAGTCGATGATGGTCTGGTCGTCGAAGTCCACGGACTCCGGCCGGGCTGGCCGGGTCCCGGTGGCAATGATGATCTTTTCGGCGGTGACCTCAGACAGCCGACCAGACCCGTCGTCCACGGTGACCGTGTGCGGGTCCTTGAAGCGGCCGGTGCCGACTAACAACCGCACGTGGTTGCGGGCCAGCTGATTTCGGATCACGTCGATCTCGCGCCCGATCACGTGCTGGGTACGCGCCGCCAGGTCACCGACCGTGATGTCCTCCTTGAGGCGGTAGCTCTGGCCGTACATCTCGCGCTGGTTCAGGCCGGTGAGGTAGAGCACCGCCTCGCGCAACGTCTTGGACGGGATGGTCCCGGTGTTGATGCACACGCCACCGATCATGTTGCGCCGTTCCAGCACTGCGACGCGGCGGTCCAGCTTGGCCGCCGCGATAGCCGCCTTCTGACCGCTGGGGCCGGACCCGAGGACGAGGACATCGAAGTCGTACACACCGACAGTGTCCCCCCGATCAGGCGTGATCGGCGGACGCGGCGGTGGTCGCGGGCGGCGGCTCAGCGCCGACTTAGTGACAGCTCAGCACGCCGGCCTACGTTCTGAACCGCTGTCCGGCGCCACCCGCGCCGGACACGGCTGCTCGGGCGTACGAACGATGCGCTGGCCTCGACCGCCGGCCGAGGCTCCGCCGACACGATGGCCCGGCTCGTCGACGGCTGGGCCGAGCTGGCCCGTCGATGGAAGGCTGTCGCTTCCGGGCGGGTCGAACCGTTCCCGCTGCCGCCGGAACCGGTCGGCCCGGTCGTCTTCCACGATGGAGACCAGGCGATCGTGCATACCGGCGGCGGGGATGACCGGGTGCTCGTGGATTCCGAGCCGGACCATGGTGAGCCGGACCGTGGTGAGTGGCGGGTGGCGGTGAATGGGCGAGTGCTGCGGTTTCCCGCGGGTACCCGCATCACGGTGCGCGCGGGCGCGGGAGACGACGATGTCGCGGTGTCCGGCACGGTCGGCATCACCGTCCTCGGCGGTGCCGGCGATGACGTGCTACTCGGCGGCGACGGTCAGGACCGGCTCCAGGGCGGTACCGGTGACAACTATCTGGACGGCGGCGATGGGGACGACGTCTTGTCCGGCGGACCGGGCGATGACGTCGGGTACGGCGGGGACGGAGCCGACCGGATCGACGGCGGCGACGGGCGCGACTATCCCGAGGGCGGCGGCGGGGTGGATGTCCTCGACGGCGGGCCGGGCGACGACGTCGTCTCCGGCGGCTCCGGCGATGACGTCCTGCGCGGCGGCGCCGGCGACGACCGGCTCTACGCCGGCCTCGGCGATGACGTCGTCGACGGCACCCGCTGGCAGCGACACTGCGCACCTCACGCGGGGCGACCGGCACACAAACGTCGAGGCGGTCCGGACGGTCCAAGTCACCGAGCTCGACTCGCCGATCCGGGTCGAGGGTACCGCCGCGTTCGTCGAGCGGGTCCGGGCCGACCTGCGGCTGCTGCAAGCCTCACCGATCGGCCAGCGGATGCTTGCCGAGCTCGACCGCGGCGACACCATCGTCATCGTCGAGGACGAGTCGACCTCGGCGAGCTGGACCGCTCTGGACCTGCCCGGCGGGCGCCGGTTCACCGTCTTCACCGTCGCCTACAACACCATGCGGGGCGTGAGCGCCGACCGGAGCCCGCCGATCATCGGGCTCTTCCACGAGCTCGCCCATGTGTACGACTTCCTCAACCAGACCGGCGCATCCGGGGTGCATCAGGACCCGAACGACCCGGACTGGGTCACCGGCGAGGACGGTACGCCCGCCGGAGCGGCCAACGACGAGCGGGCCGCCGTTGGCCTGCCGATCGACCACGATGGCGATCCGACCACGCCTCACCGGATCGACCCGGACCACCCGTACGAGCTCACCGAGAACGCGCTCCGCGATGAGATGGCCATACCGCCACGCCGTCGCTACGGCCGATGAGCGCGCCTTCCCGCCGCCCTCATGGCGCACGCCCACAACGCGGCCGAGGGTGTCAGTCCTTGAAGAAGGCCAACCTCTCGCGGAGGTATCCCGGAGTGGCACGCAGGACGGCCGCCTGCAGTGTGATGTGAGGCAGGGCCGAGTCTTCCCTCGGTGTGAGCCGTTCGACGAACGGGCGGCCAACATACGGGTTGTCCGGGTTCGGCTCGCCGTCGTAGTACCTCCAGTAGGCGCCGGTCTCCCGTCTGAAGACCTCACCGAGATACCACACCGCGCCTTCGATGAGATCCTGGTGTTCTGGTCGGTCGAAGTCTTCCAGGGTCTTCAGGTGGTCCAGCACCACCGCTTGCAGCAGGTCCAGCGACGGAGCCGAGAAGTCCCAGCCGCCGGCGCCATGGGCGTAGTTGGCTATCCACTGTGGAAACGACTGCTCGCGTTCGGGCAGCCACCGATCCAGGAAGTCTGACTCTACGGGCCGCGGCACCTCGTCCAGGCCCGGCGTCGGCTCCTTCGTCGGTGACCACGACGGCCCCACCGCCCGCCGATCGGCGACGGCTTGCTCCAACGATGCCAGCACGCGGACGAACTCCTTGCCGGTGCGGCGCTGGCCGGCTTCGACGATGAGATGCAGCGGCGAAATCGGTGCCAGGTGCAGCTCCGGGTCGAAGTGGGCCACCGGCATGTCGTTGCCCTCGTCCCACTCCCAATGCCCACCGGCGACGTTCAGCAGGGCCTCGCCGAGATATCCCATGGCGGCTTCGGTGAAGCCGGCCCGGCTACCGGGACGGTCGTCGAACGGATACCGGTCGAGGACCTCGGCCTCCAACAGGTCCAGTGACTCGCGCGAGTAGTCCAGCGGAAACCCGGGCACCTCGAACGCCTCCAGCCGTGCCAGCCGGGGCTGCATCGTCTCCCGCCACTCCCACAGCGGCGTCTCCTCATTGTCCGGCACCGGATCTCGCTCGCTCACGAGCCTCATCCTCCCCCGCTCTCCGGCCGAGCCTACTGCGTCAAGGACCTTGGGGCGCCCCCACCGGCACGCTCACGATCGGTACACTGCCGTGGTCTATATCAAGCACGTCGATGGCAGCTGGTTTTCAACGCTGCATGGGTGCTTCACGGGGATGGGGGATCACGGGGTGAGAAAACGCTTGAGGGTCGACCGTGCCGGCGTGTCCGCAAGGCGTCGGCGGTTCACGGCGGCCGTGCTTGCGGTCGCGATCGGCTTGGTGCCCGTACTCGTTGGTTGGTCGCCACCCGCGACCGCGGCGACGCGCCTGTGTCAGGAGGCGTTCGGAGTCACCAAGCCAGCACCGCCGCGCAACCAGCTTCCGGGCGTTGCCAACGGCGTCGAGACACCGACCGGTGACGCGTTCTACGACTACCCGAACGAGGCCGAGCTGCTGCGGGATATGGCCAAGCCGAACCCGGCCGAGCTCGCCGAGGCCGGGAAGGATCCGTCCAGGTGGCCGGTCGGCAGCAAGAACCACGCGGTCGCCAACTGGCAGAAGTACCTCGATCGCAAGGCCAAGGAAGGGAAGTCGCCGCTGTCCTGGGAGAAGTGGCGCAACCAGTACATCCCCAACCAGGGCAATGCCGCCCGGGGGACCGCGTACGAGAAGTTCGGCGCCAACACGATCGGGCTCAGCGGGCCGGACTGGACGTGCCAGGCGGAGATCAATGGCGCGGGCGAGACCCGGATCTACGATGCGGTGAACGAGAAGCAAAGGGTCGCTTACGAGTTCAAGTCGGGTTCGAGCATCGACAACGCCCAGCTGGCGAAGGACGTGCGTATCTCGGCGCGAACCGGCGTCAAGATTGTCTATGTTTTCGGCCAGGAGCCGTCCGCGGCGACGGTTCGCAAGCTCAACGCCGCGGGGATCACGTTCCACAAGGTCAAGGCGGCCGGCAGGGTGACCACGATCGGTCCGGCGGTCCAAGGGCCGCAGTCGAAGCTCCTGAGCCCGGGCAACCAAGCACCCTCGCGGGGCGCTCTGCCGGACTACCTCGGGAGGACGGGGAGCAACCCGGCGGAGGCGCGGGAAATCGCGGAGGTCGACGAGGAAGAGGCACGGAAGTCGGGCCGGCCGGACCAGCGGTTGCGGCGGCCCGGCGGGGTCGACTTCACCACCATGGAGCTGCGCTACGTCCAAGACACTGGCGACGGCTCCGGGCTCCAGTACTCGTTCAACACCCAGGACCTTCCCGACGACCAGGTATCGGCCGGCGGGCTGGAGGTGGCGCAGCTGTCCTCGGATGCCTTCTTCACCTGGCTCGCACTGCCGGCCTCCGCCTTCTGGGTCAACCTCAACCCCACCCAGCCCGACCAGATCATCGATGCCAAGCTCGGCACCACCGACGCCGGCCGCATCCTGCTCGAGGCTGACCTGACGATGAAGAAGCTCGCGGCCAACCTGACCAACCCCAAGACGTCGCTGGGCAGCCAGTTCTGGGACAGCCTGCAGCAAGGGCCCAAGCAGAAGCTGGCTCCGTGCTTCGCGGTCCGCAACTGGATCGTGCCCGGCCCGGCGACGGTCCGGGAGAACGGCGGCCAGCTGTTCATCCTCGACGCGCCGCTCAAGGTGATGTCCGCGCCGATCGGCTCGGAGATTCCGGTGGGCAGCGGCTTCGACGCCTGCCGGGATGATCCGCCGGCGATCATCGAACACAACCAGCAGGTGTTCAAGTCCCTGATCCTGCCGAAGGTCGACGAGGCCGTGAACAAGGCGCCGGAGTTCGAGGACCTGCGCCGGGTGTACCTCAGCCGGGTGGCCGCCGAGTGGATCCGCCAGCGCAGCGCCGGCAGGACCACCGCGTTCACCCCGATCATCGGCAGTGGCGACGTCACCCGCTGGCCCGCGCGCGTGCCATGGGATTCGAAGGAGGTGTTCGCGCGGTACCTGAAGTCCGTCAACGAAGGCGAGTACCACGAACAGCACACGTTCCTTCAAACGGGCTCGCCGGTGAGTGTGATCGTCAGCCTGGGCGGCGTCGACTTCTCGTCATCGCCGCGTGACAACCTCAGCCCGGCGGCGTTCAAGACCCGCGCGCCGAGCCTGCCGGTCACCATCGCCAGCTCCCAGCTCGCGGACAGGCAGGACGAGGACGGGCTACGCACCTGGTTCGGTGGAGAGGCGGCACCGCACCGCGCGACGCAGCCGGGCAACGGTGGGCTGCCGGTCACCGGCACGTCGATCCGCCCGGTGATCCTGGTCGGTGTGCTGCTGCTCGTCGTCGGCCTGGTGCTGGTCGTCTGGTTCCGGCGCAGGCGGCCCTCGGAGTACCGGCACTGACCGTCGCTCCCCGCCGGGCCGGACTTCGTCCGGCCCGGCGGGGAGGCTCTCACGGAACCGTCGAACTATTCGGCGTCCGCGGTAACCTTCCCAGCTGGACGTCCTTGCTGAGCGGGGCCAGGGTCGTCGGTGTCGTTCCTGCCCCGGCCGTTGTCGTTGGCGGCGGTTTGGTCGTCGCGCGGCCGGCTGCTCACCATGGGGTACTCGCCGGTGTCGGCACCACCTGCGGCGGCCGCCATGACCGCCGCCGCGGCCAGGTCGGCCACTCGCTTCGCCTCGCGCTGTACCCGGGCCCGTACCTCCTTGGCGTGCCGTTCGGCGGCGTCGGCCGCCCGGCGCACCTCCTCCAGACGGCTCAGCTCGGCGGTCAGGTCTTGGCGAGCTCCGCCGAGACGCTGCTGCAGCTGCGCGACTTCGTCTTCTGCCGTGGCTTGCGCCTGGCGCGCCTGGGCCAGCTGCTGCTGGGCGGCGTCCAGCTCGGTGTGTAGCTGGGCCAGCGCCTGCTCGCGGCCCCGGATCTCCTCCTGGACGGTGGCGAGCTTCTGCTGGTGGGCTGCGGCCTCCTTGTCAGCGCGCCGGCGCACGTCGGTCGCGTGCTGCTGCGCCTCGGCGTGCAGCGCGACGATCTTCTGACCGGCGGCGGCCCGCCGCTCGTCGATCTCCTGCTCTAGCTTGGTCCGCAACTCGGCCAGCTGCTGTTGTGCCTCGGCACGGGCCGCCTCGGTCTCCTGCTGGACCTGTGCGCGGGCCGCCTCCACCAGCGCCTCGGACTCGGCCCTGGCCTGTTCGAGCTGCTGCGTGCTCTGCTCGCTGATCCGGTTCGCCTCCTGCTGGGCGCGTTCCCGAGCGGCCTCACTCTCGGCCCGCGACCTGTCGGCCAGCGCGCGAATCTCGGCGAGCTCGGCCTGGAGGGCGGCCCGTCGCTGCTCGTGAGCCTGCTCTTCCTCGGCACGCCGCGCGGCCAGCTGTTCCTCGAGGTCGGCCAACGTCTTGGCGGCTCGCTCCCGGGCCTCGACGAGCACCTTCTCGGCCTCGGCTTGGCGGTTGGCTGCTCGCTGCGCGGCGGTGCTGGTGATCGCCTCGGCCTGCTTCTCGGCCAGGGCCAGGATCTGATCGACCATCGCGCCCAGGTGGCGGAAGGACGCCCGGTCCACCTGAACCGGTCGCTTGCGCAGCTCGGTCACCTCTGCCTGTAGCCGCTGGAGCTGCGCGGCCATGTCCTGGATCTGGCTCAACGCCAGCTCGCGCTCACCCGCCAGCCTCGAGATCATGCTGCCAACCTGCGAGACGTACTGATCCACCTGTGGTTTGTCGTAGCCACGCCGTACGAGCTCAAAGCCCGGCCGCGACGTGATGTCCGCGCTTGCAAACAGTTCCCCGCCGTGGGACATGCGCCATCCTCCACACGATCGCCAGCGCGATGCCGGCGGATGAGCCATCCCGCAGCGACAGCGCTGGCATCGGGCAAAATCTGGCAGCCAGCATGGCATGGGCGTGCTGGTGTCGCCATACCTCGATCGGCGGTGCCGGTGCCGCAGCCATTAGCACCTGACCGGTATGGATTGGACCAGTTCGCCCATCTTCTCAATGCCCCGCCACGGGCGTCAGCCGGTGCGCTGGTAGTCGGCGATGACTTCGGCAATCGCATGTCGGCCGATCGTGGCCAGCACCGGGTTGGTGACCCGGTAGAAGTGCACGGCGCCGAGCCCCAAGCCCAACCCCCAGCCGCGCCCGCGCGCCCAAGTGGCATCGTCGACGTTGGCCTCTCGGCGTGGAACAGGTCACGGGTCCGGGCGGTCAGCAAGGCCCAGGCGGGCAGCATGTCGATGGCCGGGTCACCGACGCCCAGCCCGCCGAAGTCGATGACCGCGGTCAGCCGGCCCTGCCGGGCCAGCAGGTTTACGGGGTAAAGGTCGGCATGTACCCAGACCGGCGTGCCGTCCCACACCGGAGCCGTCAGGGCTGTCTGCCACGCTGCGGTCGCCAGGTCTAGGTCGACCGTGCCGTCCGCGCCCAGGTCGCGGATCTCGGCGCGGACACGGTCATCGAGAGCGCCGACGGGCCCGCCTCGAAACGACGGCGGCCCTCCGGTGGTATCAATCCGCTGTAACGCTGCGACGAACCGGCCAAGTTGCGCGGCTGCATCGTGGAGATCGACATCAGGCGTGTCCGCGAGGTTGTCGCCGTCAAGCCAGCGACACACCGACCATGGAAAGGGAAACGACTCGTCGGGAACGCCCTTGCCGAGCGGCACCGGTATGGCGAGCGGGAGCAGCGGGGCAAGCCGCGGTAGCCACCGTTGTTCGGTGTCCACGGCCTTGGCGGCTCTGGGGAGACGGGGCAGGCGCACGGCCATGGTGTCGCCCAGCCGGTACATCGCCGTGTCGGTACCAGCGGAGCGGACCTTGGTGATGGGTAGGTCTGCCCATTGCGGGAACTGTTTCGCGACCAGCCGGCTGACCAGTGCCCCGTCGATCTCGGTTTCGTCAGGATGCATGCCGACCCGCATCCCGCGCACCGGCGTACAGCGCCGCGAGCTGCGCAACGGTTCTCGCCATCCGCTCCCGCAGCGAGGCGGGCTCAAGGACCTCGACCTCCGCGCCCAGCCGCAGGAGCTCCGCCTCGGCATGGCTGTCCGACTCGATCGGCACGCGGGCCAGCACCCGACCGTCGGGTTGCGGCTCACCGGCCGCCGCCGCGTTCGCGACGGCGCGTCCCATCAGGTGCGGCAGCCGCTCCAGCGCCGCCGGCGACAGCCGCACCAGCGCCTCGCCCTGGTGCAGCCGAGCGCGGAACTGCCTGACGTGCTCATACCAGTACGCCGCCAGATCGAACCCCACGGGCCAGTCGAACTGGTCGGGCAGCACCGACAGCTCCTGGATCTGGCTGACCCGGAAGGTGCGCACGCCTCGACCGGCCCGGGCCACCAGGTACCACTTGCCGGCCTTGAGGACCAGCCCGTACGGCTCGAGCCGCCGGTTGACGACCTGCGTCCAGCTCTCGTACCGCACCGCGATGACCTGCTGCCGCCACACGGCGTCGGCCACCGCGGCGAGGTGGTCGGAGCTGTCCCCGTCGTGGTACCAACCAGGCGCATCGAGGTGGAACCGTTGCCGCATCCGGGTTGCCCGTTCGCGTAGCGGCTCCGGCAGCGCCGCAGCGAGCTTCAGCTGTGCGGCGGCCACCGCCTCAGCCAGCCCGAGCTCCGCAGCGGCGCCCGGCAACCCGGCCAGCACCAGCCCGCGGGCCTCGTCGGCGCTCAGCCCGGTCAGCCGGGTCTGATACCCGTCCACCAGCCGGTAGCCGGCCGAGTCGCCATAGACCGGAATGCCGGCGGTGCCGAGCGCCAGTACATCTCGATAGATCGTGCGGACCGACACCTCAAGCTCGGTCGCTAGTTGGTTCGCGGTCTGCCGTCCCCGGCTCTGCAGCAGCAGGACGATGGACAGCAGGCGATCGGCGCGCACGTTGCCAAGTGTGCCGACGTCCACTGACAGAACGTGTCAGGGGGACGGCCATAGGGTGCGCGGCATGACAAACGGGGATTTCGACTTCCTGGCTGGGCGCTGGGACAGCCGCCAACGCCGACTGGTCGAGGTGCTGGCGGGCAGCGATGAGTGGTACGAGTTCGACGCGACCCTGGACTGTCAAGTTCTGCTCGACGGCAACGGCGTCTTCGACGTGCTCCGCGCGCCAGAGCGTGACCTGGAAGGCATCACCCTGCGGTTGTACAGCCCGCAGGAGCAGGTGTGGCGCATCTGGTGGGCGTCCAAGACCAGCGGCGGCCAGCTGGACGTACCCGTGGTCGGCCGGTTCGACAACCGGGTCGGCACCTTCGAGTGCGACGACGCATGGCAGGGCACGCCGATCCGGGTGCGCTACGTGTGGTCCCAGGTGGACACCGCGCATCCCCGGTGGGAACAGGCGTTCTCCCCCGACGGCGGACAAACCTGGGAGGTCAACTGGGTAGCCACGTTCAGCCGCCCGTAGCCGGCGGCAGCGGGCCGGCTTCCAGCTCTCCTACCCGGACCTGCCCCGTGCCATTGCCTCGCTGCTCAACTCTTGATCGCCCCGACCGCCGCGGTTCGACAGCCGCCGGAGCGGTCCGGACAGGTAGGTCCGGCGCAGCGCTGGCACCGCCGCGACATAGGACAACCAGAACAGCACGATCGCCGCGCCGGAGGCGGCCAGGCGGAACAGGCCGGGGCCGGTCAGAAGGTACCCCGCCGCGCCGGCGAGGACGACACCGGGAACCAGGGCCGCGAGCAACCGTACGGTGAATTGCAGCACCGCCAGCGACCAGGCCGATGCGACAAACAGGATCAGCCCGCCGAAGGACGCCGCCACTCCCAGGGTGAAAGCGCCCCAGTGGCGGTACAGCAACAGGTTCAGACCAATCGCGGCCGAGAACGACAGCATGTTGACGACGGCAACCCGGGAGTTGGCTCCTCGTGCGTTGAGCACCTTGACGAGCGTGTAGCCCAGCACGCTGGCCCAGATGCCGAGCGCGAAACCAGCCAGCATGACGGAGGTGGTGGTCACCGCGTGCTCGTCGAACCTGCCGCGGGCGTACAACAGGTTTGTGATCCCTCTGCTGTCGATACACAGGATCATGGCGAGCGGGATGGTCACCAGCAGCACGGGCGGGATCAGCCGGCGCAGGCCGTCAGCCACCTCGCCAGCCTCCATCTTCGCGAACGACGCCAGGCCGGCCAGACCCAGCGGCGCGGCCAGCAGCGCCATACAGGAGTCAACCACGAAGCGGGAGTACTCCGTCGCGGCCACGACCTCGACGCCCAGCAGCGAGCCGACGACGCGCTCGACGGCGATCGACCCTTGCAGGACCAGCGGCACCAGGAGCAGCGGCCGGAGCCGTCGCCAGAACTCGGCAATAGCCACCCGGTAGGCCAGCTGGGGGGCAGGCTCGGCAGCGGAGGCCGGGCCGTCGTCCAGGTAGCCCCGCCGGCGGACCCAGAACATAGCCCAGCCACACAGCACTACGTACGAGAGGGTGAAGCCCCAGGCCAGCAAGGCGACCTGGCCGGACACGTAAGCGGCACCGGTCGCGCCGATGAGACCGATGCTCTGCACCGAGGGCCGGAGGTTGATCGGCCGGACATCATCGTGCGCCAGCGCGACCAGCGCGTAGAGGCTGTACTGGAGGTAGCACGGCACACCGAGGGCCGCGACCCGCAACATGGTGGCGGCGATGTGCGCGGTTTCGGAATCGAACCCGGGCGCCAGGAGACCGACCCAGATGTCGGCGCCCAGCAGGAGAACCACCATCAGCAGCAGCGAGAGCGCCGCCAGAACCAGGCGTACGCCGCGATAGAGCGCCGAAGCCATCGCCGAGCCCTCTTTGCGGTACCGCACGTACAGCGGAAGGAATCCGGCCGAGAGCGCGTCGGCGGTGAAGAAGTTGACGGGGATGAATGTTGCGGTCAGCGCCACCCGGTTCGCCGCGACCACGCGGCCCGCGCCGAAGAGCGCGGCGAGCAGGGTCTCTCGAAGCAGGCCGAGAACCTTGCCGGCCATCCCACCGAGTACCAGCCGAAGGAAGACCCTAGCCATGGCGTGCCGGACCTGTCATCCATGCTCCGCGCGCGGACTCGACCTGAGCTCCTCGAAGACGGTCAGGTACGCCTGGGCGCAGTGCTCCAGGTGCAGCTCCCGCGGCAGCAGGCTCACCCGGGGCCGTGGCACGCGCGTCACCTCGTACAGCGCGTCCGCGAGCAGGTCCGGACTGGTCGCGTCGACCTCGTGCACTGAGGTGCGCTGTGCCAGCGAGCCGGCCATACCGGTGGGTACCAGGCACGGCAGCCCGCACGCCAGGGCTTCGAGCATCGTCATCGGAAGCCCTTCGATCCAGCCGGTGGTGAGCAGCGCTGCGTCCGAGGCCGCATAGTAGTCGCGGACCTCCTCACGCGGGACCCGCCCGACGAAGCGCACCATGCCGTCCAGCTGAAGGTCGCCCGCCAGGCCGCGCAGGCGGGTCTCGTCCGGCCCGTCCCCGACCAACAGGAACCGGAACCGGTCGGCGTGACCCCGATCGCGAAGCACCGCGGCCGCGCGCAGCGCCCGGTCCACCCGCTTCTGGATGTGCAGGCGACCGGCGCACGCGACCACCTTCACGCGATCGTCGATGCCGAGCGCCGCCCGGGTCTTGTCCCGCGCCAGGGCGTCGAAGCCGTGCTCCGCGATCCGTACGCCGTTGGGAATCAGGCGGATCCGGTCGGGTGGCACGGACCACTTCAGCGGCTTGGCCGCCAGCGACTCGGACACGCTCTCGGCCACCGCGATGATGCTGTCGAAGTCGCCGTAGCGGGAGAGGTCACGCAGCAGCGACGGGGCGTTCTTCGCCGCCACCCCGGCCAGGGAACGCAGGCCGGGTGCGCGGAGCTTCGAACGGATCTCCATGGCGGACGTTCCGTGCGCCTGCAGGACGAAGGGCGTTCCGGGATGCCGCGAGCGTTCCCGCACGACGGCGTAGGCACCGGCGCTGACCGAGAAGACGACGCTCGGCGCCACCCGCTGCGCGAGCCAGTACTCGCGCGACTCCTGCCACCAGGCCCGCGAGTACCTGCCTGGCCGGGTGTTCGGTAACGGCACCACCGAGACCGCCTCCGCCGTGAACGGTTGGGCCGCCCCAGGGATAGCCGTGGTGACCAGCCGTACGTCACCGACCGTCTTGGCCCATTCGGTGGCCAGGCTCCACGCCACCGTCTCCATGCCACCGATGTGGTGGTGGGGTGTCGCCCGGCAGAAGAGCACGATGGACTCGATCATAAGAAGCCCCCATACAACGACTCGAGCTTGGCGGTCTGCTGACGCAGGTTGAACCGCTTGAGCACCATTTCGCGGCCGGCCCGACCGAACTTCTCGCACAGGTGCGGATCCTCCAGCAACGCGAGCAGCCGGTCCGCGAGGCCCGCGACGTCCCGTTCCGGTACCAGGAACCCGTTGCACCCGTCCGTCACCGCCTCGGGTATCCCGCCGTGGTCGGTGGCGACCATCGGCTTCCCTGCGGCCGCGGCCTCGAGCAGGACCATCCCGAGGCCCTCCTGACCCCCGGGCGGCGCGGTCACGCTGGGCAGGCACACCACCCGGGCCTGGCCCATCTCCCGCAAGGTCGTGGCGTAGGGCTGGGCGCCCAGGAACCGGACCGCGGACGACACACCGAGCTCGCGCGCCAGGGCGACCAGCGAGGCCCGCAGCGGCCCGTCACCGATGACCACCAGTTCGGCATCCGGGATCGCGCGTCTCACCACAGCGAACGCCCGGATGAGGTAGGCGGTGCCCTTCTTCGCCACCAACCTGGCGACGTGCAGGATGCGGGGGGCGTCGACGGGCGCCGCCGGCTGGATCAGGTCGACGTCCACACCGATGGGCAGGACCACCGTACGTTCGGCCGGATAGCCCCAGGCGATGGCGCACCGCCGGACGTACTCGGAAACACAGACGAAGGTCGCGCCGGCGTCGAAGAGCGACCCGCGCCAGGCGACGTAGTTGATCCAGGACGGCTTCCTCGACGCGAGGAGCTGTCGCTTGTCGACCGTTACGTCGGACCCGTGCAGGGTGGTGACCAGCGGAACCCGCAACGCTTTCGCGGTCGGGACGGCGTAGACACCCTCGACGCCGAAGTGGGCGTGCAGGAGTACGGTGTGATGCCCGGCGAGGACCCTGCGCAGTGGCGCCGACCGCCGGGTCAGCGCGTACGACAGCACCGCGGCCCGACCGAACTCGGCGACGCTAACCGTCCAGGCTCCCGCCCTGGTCGGCGCCGGGTCCCGACCGACGAACAACGGCCGAAACCTGCGTAACGCCAGGGCCTGGCTGGTGATGAACGGCTCTGACGGCCGGAACAGTTGGTGCCTGACTATCCCGACGACGGGCGGATCCAGCACTGCTCTTCGTCTCCTCGCCGAGGTACCGGGTCAGGTAGCCAACCAACAGGGCGACCACCGGAATGAGATGTATTTCGCCGAAGACATCTGTGTTCTCGCCCATACCCTGGATCAGTATCCAGGCCACCGCGGCGCCGCCGCACGCGGCGAACGTCACGCCACCGAGCGGTGCCCGCACGAAGAGCTTGATGCTGAATGCGAAGAACATGACGGTCAGGACAAGGCCGGCAATGCCAGTCGTCGCCCAAGCCGCCAGCAGGACGTTGTGCGGCGGGAAGTTCTGGTTCAGGTGGTGGCTCGCGGCGTACCGGGCGAAGCCAGCCTGCCAGCCGCCGTACCCGAGCCCGAGAACCGGATGGTGGCGGAACGACTCCGCCCCGAACGCCCAGATGGCGGTGCGGGTGATGAAGGCCTCCAGCAACGGGTGCAGCAGGCCGGTGACGGCGACCAGCAACGCCAGGAGCGCGGCGACCGCTGACCCGGCCGGTACGAGCACCTGCCACCGTAGGGTCGCCCGGGGCGACCGCCTCATCCGCACGATCCCGTACGCGGCCGCCGGCAGTACGAGCGCCAGGATGGTCGCGGACTTCGAGCCGGTGAACAGGATCGCTACCAGCGCGGCGACACCCACGACACGCACCCACCGGGTCCGCGTGACGGCCGACACGGCGAGCGCGGCGAGCCCGTTCACGCCGAGGAACATGGCGGCGACGTTCGCGTTGACGAACACGCCGCCGGACTTGGCCGGGTCGACCACGTTGTTGCCATGCTCGCCGAACAGGGCGGCGACGGTGTTCTGTCCCGCGAAGAACCCACCGACGGTTTGCAGGAACATGTGCTCCACGCCGGGCAGCAGGCGGAACAGGACGACCAGCCCCGCTTCGACGGCCACCCACGGCCAGTACACACGCTGCAGCTTGCGTAGCGCGTCGGGGTCCTGCCGTGCCGCGGCGGATATCAGGAGCAGGGTGACGGCGAACTGTCCTAGTAGGACGATCGGCTGCAGGCCGGCCCGCGGATCCGGGGACCATGCCAGGGCCAGCAACCGGATCGCGAGGAGCCCCAGCAGAACGCGGAACAGGCCGAGCCGGACGACCGGCACGCCGAGGCCTCGCCGGGCGCCGACCAGCAAGCCCGGCAACAGCAGCGCCGTCACGAGCGTGGTGAGGGCGATGTCGATGGTGCCCCGCGGGAAAAGGTAGAGCTGCGGCAGGGCGAGGAACAGGATGATGGCTGCCGCGGAGAGCGGCGCGGAGCCGGTGAAGGCGGCGGTCAGCTCGGCGAGCAGGCGGCGGGCATACCCGGTGCGGACGGACCAGGCCCACCGGCGTTCCCGGTGGATGCGGACCTGTCCGGCCAGCGACCTCCGGGCAGCCGCGTCGGGCTGCGAGGTCCGGGCGTCGCTGGTCATCCGGTCTCGCACCGGCCACTCGCCAGCTCACCCGCCAGCAGGTCGCGAAGCACCCGGCCCCGTTCGTGCCAGCCGTGGCTGGTGGCCGACGCCAGGCGGTCCTCGATGGTTTCGTCGGTGACCGGGCCGAGCGCGCGGTGCAGCGCATCCGTCAGATCCGTGGCGTCGGCTATGACGACGTGAGGGTTCGCCTGCGCGACCTCCTCGACCGCGGGCACTCGGGCGCTCAGCACGGCCAACCCGGACGCCAGGTACTCGAAGCACTTGAGCGGGCTGACGCCACGGGTGTACTCGTTGATCGCGTACGGGATCAGCCCGACGGCGCAGGCCCCGGCGACCTCGGCGAGCTGCTCGGGGGTGAGGATGCCGAGATAGCGCGCGCCGAGAGACTCCAGCCGGCGAAGCTGCGCTCCGAAACCTCCGCCGCCGGCCCCGAGCGGACCGGCCAGCAGCAGCTCGCCACGGTCGCGCAGGCCGGTCGCGATGTCCTCGAGCAACGTCACGTCCAGCTTGTGTACCGAAAGGTTCCCGGCGAACAGGACCGCTGGGCGCCGTTGCGCGGCCGGCCGGCTGGCGCGGGCGAACATCGACACGTCGGCGACGTTCGGCAGCAGGACCACCCGCGGAAAGCCGACCGCCCGCAGGTGCTCTTCGACGGCCCGGCTCGTCGCGATGGCCACCACGTCGCGCGACGAGAGCAGCCGTTCGCCGTGGGCCACCGCGACCGCGTCCACGCCGGGAAAGGTGCCCAGCAGGTCGACACAGTGGTAGACGACGACATCGGCGTCGGCCTCTAGCCCGTACGTGACCGGGGTGAACGTCCACAGCACCCGCGGGGCCGCCGTGCGCAGCCACTCACCGGCGGCCCGCCGCAGGATCGCCCGGTTCAGCGGGCGGGTCGGTGCCCGGTGCAGCGGCACCACCAGGGGCGAGACGACGCTGGTGCGCTCCGGCCGGGCCCGGCGCACCCGGTCGGGCTGGCCGGCGAACGCCCGCCGGACGCGGGACGCCATGCGCAGCACGTCGTCGCGACGCAACGTCGGCCGGCGCAGGCCCAGCGACTCCACGAACACCACGTCCGCGGTGCGGGCCAGCTCCCGGGCGACGTAGTGCTGGTTCGTGGCGATCGGGGCGTCCCACTCGGCCGTACCCAGCACGAGCACGTTGGCCAGCGAACCCTGGTCGGAACGCGCCGAATGCGCTGGCAGTGCATGGCCCACTGATATGTCCTCGTTCCCCGCGGCATCAAAGCGTGGCTATCGTACGTGAGACGGGGCTCGCTCAGCGTTCCATCGTGACATGTACCTCCGTACCGGGCGATTTCGATTGCCTGGGGTTTGACAGATGGGGCCGCGAACCGATTGAGTACACCCCCGGCGCGCTTATCGGGCATCGGCACCAGGTGGGGGACTTTGTGACCGACATGCTGAGCGACGGCGTACGGACCGGGGTCCCGCCGCTGTCCGGGAAGTCTGTTGCCCTCGTGCACGAGTGGTTCGGTGCGACCGGTGGCTCGGAGAACGTGTTCGTCGCGATGAGCGAGATCCTGCCGCACGCGAAGGGGTTCGTGCTGTGGCGGGACCCCGACGCGCGCCACGGGGCCAGGTTTCAGGAGTCATGGCTGACCCGTACCCCGCTGCGCCGCGCGAAGGCGTTGGCGTTGCCGGTGATGCCGCTCGCCTGGCGTACCTTGACCCGCGAGCGGTTCGACGTCGTCATCTCGTCCAGCCACGCCTTCGCGCACACCGTGAAGATCGCACGGTCCCCGGACACGCGATACCTGAGCTACGTCCACTCCCCGGCCCGGTACCTGTGGAGCCCCGACTTTGACTCGCGCGGCGCCAACCCGCTGCTCGCCCTGCCCCGACGGGCCCTGCGCGGCGTGGACGTGCGGTTGAGCCGCCACGTCCATAGCTACGCGGTCAACTCTCGCGAGGTGCAGTCGCGGCTGCGGCGGTTCTGGAACCGGGACTCGCGGGTCATCAACCCACCGGTCGACGTGGCCTACTTCGCCGATGCGCCGGCTGAGGTACGAGCGCGGGACCGCCGGTACCTGCTGGGCGTCGGGCGCTGGATCCCGTACAAGAACTTCGACCTGGTCATCGAGATCGCCGACGCCGCCGGAATGCCGTTGGTGATCGCCGGCTCGGGACCGCAGGAGGCGGTACTGCGGCGCGCCGCCGCCCGGGTGCGCGTACCGGTGACGTTCGAGCACCAGCCGTCCCGGGCTCGGCTACGTGAGCTGTACTGGGAAGCGACCGCTCTGCTGTTCCCGGTACATGAAGACTTCGGCATCATCCCGGTGGAGGCGCAGTCCTGCGGGACGCCCGTGGTGGGCGTACGCCGGGGGGGTCTGCTGGAGACGGTGGTGGACGGCGAGACCGGCTTCCTGCTCGACTCGTACGATCCCGCACACTACGCGGCCGTGCTGCGCCGCCTCGACACGATCGACCGCGACCGGGTACGCGCGCACGCCTGGAGCTTCGCCGCGGCGGTCTTCAGGGCCAAGCTGGCATCCTGGGTCACCGAGGAGGCCTCGTAGGTGAAGGCCATCCCTCAGCCCGGTGTGAAGAGCGGCAACCCGCGCGGCTGGTAGCCGTCGAGATACCGGGCCGGCTCGGCCTCCAGCACCGTCTCCAGGACCGTCCCGAACACGTCGCGGAAGTCCGTGGTCGCCTTGAGATCCCCATCGTCGAGATCGGCCAGGCTCGGCTGCGCGCCGTAGAACCCACCAGCCACCCGGGGCCCCATGACGAAGACGGGTCCGGCGGTCCCGTGGTCCGTGCCGTCGGACCCGTTCGCCCGTACCCGCCGGCCGAACTCGCTGTAGATCACGACCACCACCTGGGCTCCGGCCGGCGTCCGCGTCAGCCTGTCCAGGAACCGGGTCACCGCCTCGTCGACCTGCTTGAGCAACAGCTCGTGCGCAGGTCGCTCGTTGGCGTGCGAGTCGAACCCGCCGAGGCTCACCGAGAAGACCCGGATCGGTACGCCCGCCTCGATGCACCGGACGACCTGGGTGAGCTGGGTGTCGAGCACTCCGTGGCCGCCGGTACCGGTGACCGGAGGCGCCGACGCGCCGGCTCCCGGCGAGGACTGGCCCTGGCTGCCCCGCAGCACGCCGCCCAGCTTGATCAGATCGGCGCATGCGGCGGCTGCCAGGCGCTGCATCTCGGGCTCCTGCGGGTCGCTGCGGCCGAGCCCGATGATGGTCTTCTCGTCGACCCACGTGGGTAGGGCCAGTCCGTGGTCGCTGACGCACGACCCGCTCCGGGTCCGGCCAACGAACATGGGTGGCAGGACCTGCTCGAAGCTCACGGCGGTCTCGCGGGGTGCGTTCATCCCGTCCAGCCAACGCCCCACCCAACCCGTGTTGGCCACCCTGGTCGGCGAGGCGGTCTGCCAGATGTCCATCGAACGGAAGTGGCTCCGGTCGGGCTTCGGGTACCCCACGCCGAGCACGATCGCCAGCTGTTTGGCGTCCCAGAGCCGCTTCAGGCCGCGCATGCCGGGGTTGAGACCGAGCACCTTGTCGAGGTGAAGCACCTGCTCGGGCTGGTACGCCAGGTCCGGCCGCGCCGTGTGGTAGGCCGAGTCGGCGTACGGGATGACCGTGTTGAGCCCGTCGTTCCCGCCGTACAGGGTGACCAGGACCACCCTGTTCACCTTGCGGCTCAACCATTCCGGCCGTTCGGCAGGCACGCTACGCAGGAGCTCGGCCATACCGATCGCGCCCGCTCCGGCGGCGAGGGCGCTGGCACCAACCACCCCGGAGGCGAGGAGAAACCGACGTCGAGTCACCAAATCCATGTCAGGCCACCAGGTCCATGTCAGGTCACCAGGTACTCCGGGCTCACCAGGCCGAGCGTCAGGAGCGTGCGGGTGTCCCGCACCTGCCGCAGGACCGAGTACGTGCGGTTGGTCCAGCCGTCGATGCACAGCAGGTACGCCAAGTGCTCCGGCGTCACCCGATCCACCCGCACCAAGCTGGCGACGGCACGCGCCACCACCAACCGGGACGCCGCCGCCGAGGTGGTCAGCCAGGAGCCGCCCGACGGCCAACCGCCGACGCTGGGTGGCGCGAACGGTCGCTGTCCCAGGTTCTCCAGCCCGCCGACTATCGCGCCCCATGACTTGGCTGGGATGGTGGTCGGCCGCAGTCCGAGCTGCCGCATCGCTCCGACGAGCCAATCGATCGGCTGCTTGACCATGGTGCCTCGGGTGGCGCGGAAGGCGTCATGGGCGAGCATGACCCGCAGCATCGCGATCGGTACCGGAAACGCGGCCGCCATCTGCTCCCAAAGGGCTCCCGGAAGCGGCTCGGTGGCGGAGGCGTAGCGGAACCATAAGCGGGCGGCGATGAACCGAGGGCACGCGGCCTGACCCAGCAGCAGGTCGACCAAGCTCTGGGCGGTGAAGGCGCCGGTCGAGCCGAGAATCGTGGTCTGCCCCGCGTCGTGCCGCTTCGGGTCGAGGAACGCCCGGTTGCCAGCGAGGTCGATCCGCCAGCCGGTGAGCGCCCGTGCCGCCTGCTTGATGTCCGCTTCCGTGTAGTGCCCGATGCCGAGCAGGAACAGCTCCATCAGCTCCCGGGCGAGGTTTTCGTTCGGCGCGCCGACCCGGTTCTGGTGACCATCGAGCCAGACGATCAGAGCGGGGTCCACCACCATCCGGTGCGCCATGTCCTTGATGTCAGCGGCCCCGCGCAACGCGAGATGCTGCGTCAACATGAGCTGCGGGCTGCCCACCCGTACCACCGAGGTCGCCCAGTGCCCGTGCCAGAAGAACAGCAGCTTCTCGACCGCCTGGTGGTCGGCGACCGTCATGCGGTCCAACCACCATTGGGTAAGCTGCTGGGCCTGCTCCCGCCGGGCGGCCCGCGCCTTGGTCTCCTGGTCGGACCCGGACGGCGGAGCGGCGGCGAACGGATCGGTCCCCAGCTGGGGCACCGGGGCACTGGTGGCGCCTACGTCCGGGCCGGTCGGACGGGTCAGGGCGGACAGCGTCGTGGCGTACCCGGCACTGCGCGCCGCGGCCAGCTCGCCGCCTGTCGGACCGAAGCCGGCCCGGCGCAGCAGCAACCCGACGTCGTCGCTCATGAGATGCACCATAGACCAACGGCCATGTTGCCGGGTCGCGATGCGGCTGCCCACAGCGGCCGGTACGTATGGATCGGCAACGCCAACCTCCCCCGCTCACGTTGTCCCGCCCCTAGTATCGCCGATGCCCGGAGCACCCGGAGATCCGTGCTCGTTTTGAACCCCAGGCGGCCGGGTAACCGGAGTCCCAGCGCCGCCCCGGTCGCAGATGGGACCGGGGTGGGTTGGCCGCCGCGTGAGGCCTCGTTTCGCCGGCGCAGCGCGGGCAGCCCCCGGTTTCTCCGGCAGGGGAGGGCAGCGATGTTGCACCGAGCGACGGTCAGCCGGCGCCGATGACCGAAGTCGAGCCGATGACCGAAGTAGATACGCCGCGCCGCCGCTGGCGTCCGGGCCCGATCATCGACGCCTACGCGTACGCGATTGTCCGGCTGCGCTGGATGGTGGTGGGTTTCTGGCTGGTGGCGAGAAGTTCGGCTTCCCGCTGCTGAGCCGGGTCGCCGTGGTGCAGCGCGACCCGGACGGGTTGTCGTTACCGACGCAGGCACAGGCGGTGCTGCGGGCTAGGGCGGTGAGCCGGGGCGAGTACCCCGACGCCCAGCCGATCGTCGCGGCGGTGGCGGTGCCGAACACGCTGGCGCTGTTTCCGGGGTCGAAGGAGAGCGGCACCACAGTCATCACGCTGCTGTTCACCGCTCCAGACGTGAGCTTCCCCGACCAGATGGAGGCCGCGCAGCAGTTCGCGGCGAACCACTTCGACGCCGGCGACCATGTGATCGGGGTAACCGGCTCGGTTCCCGCTCGGGTCGAGCAGTCGGAGCTCGTGGTCTCGTCCCTGCCTCTTCTCGAGCTGGCGACCGTCACGGCGGTGCTCCTGATCGTCGCGGTCGCGTTCCGGTCGCTGGTCGCCCCGCTGCTCACGCTTGCGGTGGCCGGTGCCGCCATACTGCTGACCCTGCACATCGCCGGGGCCGCGGCCGGCCGGCTGGGCCTCGTGGTACCCGCGGAGACCCAACCGCTCCTGATCGCCTTGCTGCTCGGTGTCGTGACCGACTACGTGGTGTTCTACCTGTCTTCGATGCGCAGCCAGCTGGCATCCGGAGCCGAACGGCTGGCCGCGGCGGAACGGGCGACCGCGCGGTTCACCCCTATCATCGCCACTGCCGGGGCGACCGCCGCGGCCGGCACCGCTGCCCTGATCGTGGCCAGGTCGCCGGCGTTCCGGGCGTTCGGACCCGGGATGGCGCTGGCCGTGCTCATCGGCATGGTGGTACCTGCTGATCCTGTCCGACAAACCACTCGGCGCGCGGGCGGTGCACACGCTGTCGCGGCTGCAAGCCGACCTGCCGCGGCTGCTGGAGCGGGCCGGCCTGACCGGGGTCGAGACTAGCTGGGGCGGTGACACCGCTATCGCCAAGGTCATCGTGGACCAGACGATGCACGACCTGGGCCGGATCGCGCTCGCGGCCCTCGTTGCGAACCTGCTGTTCCTGGTGCTGTTCCTGCGTGCGCTTGTGGCACCGCTGTGCATGCTCGCCTGCAGCGTGCTGGCCATCGGGGCCACCTTGGGCCTGACCACCCAGCTGTTCCAGGGCGTGCTCGGCGGTGACGGGCTGACCTTCTACGTGCCGTTCGCGGCCGCGGTACTGCTGGCCGCCCTCGGCTCGGACTACAACATCTTCGGCATCGGCCATGCCTGGAAGGAGGCCGAGGTTCGCCCGCTCCGTGAGGCGCTGGCGGTCGCCATTCCGCAGTCGGCGCGCGCCATCCGTACCGCCGGCTTCACGCTCGCGGTCAGCTTCGGCCTGTTGGTCCTCGTGCCGCTGCGCCCGTTCTGGGAGCTCGCCTTCGCGCTGTCGGTCGGCATCCTGATCGACGCGCTCATCGTCCGCTCGCTCCTCGTGCCCTCGCTGCTCGCGCTCGTCGGATCCGCGAGCGGATGGCCGGGCCGCCAGCTGTTCCGCCGTGAAGGTGGCACACGTGTGGTGTGGTGACGCCTCTATGCGTCGAAAAGCACCGCTGCCAGGCCGAGCCAGGACGCCAACGCCTCGAGCTCGGCGTGAACCGCCGCGGTGATGGCGCGGGTAAAGCGGACGTCCTGATGGACCGCGTGCACGCGTAACACGGAGGCTTTGCGGTCGGCGGCGGCATCCACCTTGCCGACCAGCTGGTCGTGATGCAGTACGGGCAACGCGAAGTAGCCCCAGCGGCGCTCCGCCTTCGGCACGTACATCTCCAGGATGTACTCGAAACCGAACAGCTCAAGCGCGCGCCTGCGGTCGTGAACCAGGCGGTCGAACGGGGACAGCAGCGCGGTACGCCCGGCGAACGGCTGGCCGATCGCCGCGGAGTCGACCCGCCATGCACCGCGCGTACCCTCGACCTCTGCCGGCTCACCGGCCTCGCCGACCACCGACGCGCGGGCGATGCCGAGGGCGCGCAGCCGCCTCTCGTTGCGCATTCTGCGGGCTTCGGCCGCTGGCACGATCGGCGTACCGGCGGGGTAGACCCGCTCGGCCAGGCCCCATAGGCGCTGCCGACCCTTGCGGCCAGAGATAGCGATCTCGCCACGAGCGGCGAGGAGCTGCAGCATCTGGGTCACGTTGCGGTTGTTCGTCCAGCCGGACGACGGCCACGGCACCTGGCTGCGGTCCGGCACGTCGCGCGACAGCAGGGGCCCGCTGTCACGTAACAGGTCCAGCACGTACCGGCGGAAGGACTCGTTGGCCCGCAGCCACTCGCGCCGCCGCGAGTCGTCACCCGGGTACGCGGCCATCTCGGCGACGTAGAGCCCGAGGTCCGTCATCGGCCGCACCATGGCCCGGTGCTCGAACAACGTACGATCACGCTCCAACGCCTGCTGCAGGTGGGCCGGCTGGTACGCGGCGCCGAGCCGTCCCCACGCGACCAGGTCCGCGTTCGGCGCCACCACGGCCGTTGGGTCCAGCTGCAGGCACGTCAGCTGGTTCACAACGGCCAAGAGGTCGGCCGGCCGGTGGGCATCGAGCAGCTGGGCGCGAACCGCGATGCGCCGCGCTTCGACACGGTCAAGTCGGTAGCCAGACACGTGACGAGACTAGTGCGGGTCAGGTGGCTTGCTGGAGGGGCTTCGGGCGGTTGCCGATGCCGCGCCTGCGGCCTCGGTTGCCGATGCCGCGCCTGCGGCCGACGCAGGGAAGGGGCCGGATCGGTTCCACCACTGGGTCAAGCCGATGGCCACCAGGACGAACACCGCACCGGCGAGGGCGAACCACACGGTGATCTCCGCGTCCTCGCGCTGCAGCACGATCGAGCTGGGCAGGTCCATGAGGACGCCGGTCAGCGTCTTGGAGTCCTTGGCTTGGAAGTATTTGCCGCCGGTGATGGTGGCGACCTGAGTCAGGGCGTCCTCGTCGAGATCCTGGTTCCGGCGGCCGCCGAACCCGCGCGTCTGGCCGGGTCGGTTGGCGCCGAACGCGTCCCCACTGATCTGATCTGCGGTGCACACGAGCGGAGCGGGCCGCGTGGTACCGAAGCCGATCGTGTAGATGCGTAGATGGCGCACCGCGGCCTGCTTCGCGGCGGTGACCGGGTCCACCCCTTGCGTGTTCGCCCCGTCGGTGAGCACGACGATGGTGTCCGGCTCGTACTCGCCGTCGGCACCGGGTGCGATGGGTGGCAGGTCGACACCGGTGGGTGCGACATCCGGGTTGATCTCGGCGATGGCGTCGATGGCGGCCAGGATGCCCAGGCCGATCGCGGTGCCACGGGAGATGCGCAGGGCGCCGATGGCGGCCAGCAACTCGTCCTTGTTGGTGGTTGGTTCGACCCGCAGTGCGGCGATTCCCGAGAAGACGACCAGGCCGATCTTGGTGCCGTTGTCCTGTGCCTTGACGAAGTCCCGGGCAGCGTTCTGGGCGGCGGTCAGCCGGTTCGGCGCCACGTCGGTGGAGCACATCGAGCCGGACACGTCCATGGCCAGCAGGATCGACGAGGCGTCCGAGGGCACGAGTACGGACGCCTGCGGCCGGGCCGCCCCTACGCCGAGAACGACCAGGCCGGCCGCGAACAGCCACAGGGGGATCCGTCGCCGCCACGATGACCCACCGGGCAGGGCCGCCCGGATCAGGGCGACGCTCGACATCCGTACGGCCTCCCGCCGGCGCCGCCGGCGCATCCACCACCGGAAGCCCAGCAGCGACGGGAAGGCCAACAACGCGATCAATGCCCACGGCCATGTCAGCGACATCTACAGGATCCGTCCGAACCAGGCGATCATCAGCAGCCCGCCGATCGTGAGGAGCAGCACCGCAAACGCGACGGCCGCCCCGGTGAGCTCGACGAGCTCCGGTTTCATGGTGATCCGCAGGTCGAGCGATCGATAGATTTCGTCGAGGGCCTGCGCGTCGCCGGCCCGATGGTAGGAGCCGGCCGTGGTCTGTGCGATCTCGGTCAGCAGGTCCTCGTTCAGAGCCGTGACCAGCTGGTAACCGTCGACCTCGATGGTGGTTCCGGCCGCTGTGCCGACGCCGATGGTTTCGATGTGTACGCCGGCGTCAGCGGCCAGCTCGGCGGCGGCCACGGCGTCGGGGCCACCGGTGTCCTCCCCGTCGGAGAGCAGCACGATCGTTGCGGAGCCCCAGTACCCAAGGTTCGCGCGCGGTTCGACGGCGGACGGGTCGGGCAAGGCGACCGGGCGTCCCACAATGGCCGTCAGGGAGGCCAGGATGGCCTGCCCCAAGGAGGTACCGCCGGCCGGGTGCAGCCGGTTGATCGCGGCTATCGCCTCGTCGTGGTTCCTGGTGGGCGGACGGGTGGTCAGCGCGCCCTGGTCGAAGGCGACCACGCCGATGTCCACCGTGTCGGGCTGCGCCCGGGCAAACCTGGTCGCGGCGGCCTGAGCGGCAGCCAGCCTCGTGGGTGCCACGTCCGTCGCCGTCATGCTGTTGGACACGTCGAAGGCGAGGATCACGGTCCCCGCCACCCGCGGGACCCTGACCGTCCCTTGTGGACGTGCGACGGCGAGCAACAGCAGGGCCAGCGCGGCCAGAAACAGCAGCGGCGGAACATGCCGGCGCACGCCGGCCCGGCCCGGCCGGCGCAAGCCGGCTCGCCCCGGGGCGACGGTGCGGAGCCCGGCGGCCGCCAGAGCCTTCATCCGCCGGCGATGCAGCAAACGATAGGCCGTCACCAGGCCCAGACAGGCCGCCGCGGCGACCGCGATCATGAAGGGGTACTCGAACCTCATGCGCGCCTGCGCTTCGACCGTCGCACCATGTCGATCAGAGCCAGCGCCAGGTCCTGGTCGGTGCCGATGCGGTGTGCGGTCACCCCGGCCCGCCGCATTGAGCGGGCTATGGCGCCTTCCCGAGCCGCCACCTCAGCGCGCAACCGCTGCTGGAAGAGCGGGTCGCTGGTGTCGGCGAGCAGCTGCTCCCCGGTCTCGGCATCTTCGACGAGAACCAACCCGAGGTCGGGTAGGTCGAGCTCCATGGGGTCGACGACGCGCATCACGACCACCTCGTGCCGCTGGCTCAGGCGGGTCAGCGCGGGCTCCCAGTCGACGTCGCCGATGAAGTCGGAGATGACGAAGACCAGGCTGCGCCGGCGCGCGGTGGAGGCGGCGAGGTGCAGCATGGCGGCCAGGTCCGTGGTACGCCCGTCGGTACCCGTGACCGCCGGCCGGGTGAGCTCGTGGGTCAGCCGCAGGATGTGGGTACGTCCGGTGCGTGGCGGGATCACGCGCTGGAACCGGTTGTCGTAGAGGATCGCGCCGACCCGGTTGCCGCCATGTGTGAACAGCCGGCCGAGGCAGATGGCGAGCTCGGTCAGCACGGAGTCCTTGCCGTGCTGGGCGGCGCCGAACCTCATCGAGGCCGATTGATCGAGTACCAGCCAGGCGGTCAGCTCGCGATCCTCGGTGTACTGGCGGACGTACGGTTCGTCGAGCCGGGCGGTCACGTTCCAGTCGATGTGCCGCACGTCGTCTTCCGGCGTGTAGCCACGCAGGTCGGTGAAGTCGATCCCGGTGCCGCGAAACACCGTGCGGTAGGCGCCCTGGAGCCGCCCGTCGAGCCGACGGACCACCTGCCACTCCAGGCGTCGCAGCAAACGCTCGGGGGCGCTCGCCATCGGGTCAACCGCCCTTCCGCACGGCCGCATCCGGTACGGGGAGCGCGGCCAACACCCAGGTCAGCACGGCGTCGGCCGTGATGTCGTCGGTGAGCGCCTCGTACGAGAGCACCAGGCGATGCCGCAGGACGTCCAGGGCCAGGTCGATGAGGTCCTGCGGGAGGGTGTAGTCCCGGCCCCGGATGAACGCGAGGGCGCGCGCGGCCAGGGTCAGGTTGATCGAGGCTCGAGGGCTGGCGCCGTAGCTGACGTACCTCGCCAGCTCGCCGAGCCCGACCTCGGCCGGTCGGCGGGTGGCGTTGGCCAGCCGCACCGAGTATTCGATGAGCGCCGGGTCCACGTACACCTGCTCGACCTGGGCCTGCATCTGGTTGAGCTGCCCGAGGCCGACGACGGCCTGGCCGGCCGGGGTCGCCAAGATCGCCCGCTCGACGATCACGAACTCCTCGGTGGGGCTGGGGTAGTCCACGACGACCTTCATCATGAAGCGGTCCACCTGAGCCTCGGGCAGCGGATACGTTCCCTCGGACTCGATCGGGTTCTGGGTGGCCATGACCAGGAATGGCCGGGGCACGGGATGGGTCTGGCGGCCGATCGTGACCTGCTGCTCCTGCATCACCTCCAGCAGCGCGCTCTGCACCTTGGCCGGTGCCCGGTTGACCTCGTCGGCCAGCAGCAGGTTGGTGAACACCGGCCCGAGGGAGACCTGGAACTCACCGCTGGGCTGGTGGTAGACGCGGGTACCCACGATGTCGGCCGGAACCAGGTCCGGGGTGAACTGCACGCGGTGGAACTGCGCGCCGATGGCGCTCGCGAGCGACTTGATGGCCAGGGTTTTGGCGAGGCCCGGTACACCTTCGACGAGAATGTGCCCGCGGGATAGCAAGGCGACGAGCAGCCGTTCGAGGAGTACATCCTGTCCCACGATGGTCTTCTTGACCTCGTACAGAACCTGTTCCATCGGGTTCGAGCCAGGGGCCATCGAGTACGTCCTCTCATTGCTGGGGCACCCGGTCACCGCCACCGGTGGTGAGAGCCGTGCCGATGGGTACGGCAAAACCGATGCCGATGAACGTGCCCGCAGCCGTTGGGTTTGCCAGAGCCACGACGATGCCGACCGTCTCGCCCTTGCCGTTGAGCAGCGGGCCCCCGGAGCTGCCTGAGTTCACGGCGGCGTCGAACTGGATGAGCCCGGCCAGGCTGGCACCGTCGGGACCCCGGGCGAGACGGTTCAGACCGGAGACCACGCCCGCGGTCGTGGTGCGGGTCAGGCCAAGCTGGTTGCCGATGACGATCACGTTGTCGCCTACGGACAGCCGGTCGGAGCGGCCGAGAACAGCCGGCACCACGACCGAGGGCAGGGTGGCGGGCTCAAGGGCGGCGATGTCGATCGTCGGGGCGGCGCCTGCAATGATCGCCGCGGACGTGGTGCCGTCAGCGAAGGTCACGCGGATGGCGCCGGCGCCCTTCACGACGTGCAGGGCGGTCAGGATGGTCCCATCCGCGTTGACGATGATGCCCGTTCCGGCGGCGTCGGCTGTGGTGGCGCCAGGAGGTACCGCTTCGATGGCGACCACCGAAGGAGCCACCGCGGTGTAGATCTCGGCGGTGCTCGGCGCCTTGCTGGCGGCGACGCTGGTGGGGACGCTCTTCGGCGACAGCCCAGGGGAGCCGGCAGAGCCCCAGCGGTAGAACACGATCGCGGTGAGCACGAACGCGATCACCGCGACCGCTGCGACCGCCGCCCAGCGGCCCGTGCGGAGCCTCCCGGGTGAGCTCACCGTCCTAACGTAACGGCGTTGCCTGGGAATTCGGTAAAAGTTGGCTCGGTCCGGTCAGCGCCCTGACACTGTCGGCTATTCGATTGCCGAGCGACACATGCCGCTGCCTAATGTGGCTCACCACTTCAAGGAGGGCATGTGCCGAGCTGGCTGAAAGGTCTTCTCACGGTCGTACTCTGGACGGTTCTGCCGGCCGGTGTGGTCGCGGGGGCGCTCAGCGCGAGCAACAACCTGCCCAGGTACTCCTGGGTTGTGGTCGCCGTCGGGATCTTCGGCCTGGCGTACGGGCTGGAGGCCTGCATCCTGACGATCTACGATCTCGGCAGCCCGAAGGGGTGGATCTCGCTGCTCGTCGACATGACCTGGAGCGCGCCCAACACCGTCTGGGGGTTCGTCGTCGGCAACCTCATCTTCTGGTTCGTGGGCAGCCCGTCGCGGGCCGACTCGGCCGACCAGGGTTGGATCGTCTTCAAGCCCTACTCCAGCAGCGGCTTCGGGCACGGCGTGCTGCAGACGCATGGCACGGTCAACCTCGGCGGCCCCGGGCAGCACGAGAAGATGCACCTGCTGCAGGCGCGGATCTTCGGCCCGCTGTTCCTGCCGCTCTACCTTCTGTGTTACGCGGTGACGACCACGATCCAAGTCCTGTGGACGGCCACGCTCGGCTGGGTTCTGGTCCTGGCCAAGGTACGCCAAAAGGCACCCCTGCAACCGCCTGCCGCCTCTGTCGTGGGCGGGTTCTTCGGCTGGATCTACTACGCAACGCTCTTCGAGCTGTGGGCCTACGCGTCCGGCAACCCATGAGCAGTCTCGCCGGCGGCGGTGTTGACACCCGCCGGCTCCTGGCGCGCATAACGTCGCCCAGATGGGGAAGACCGTCGCGTGACCGCTACCACGGGGACCGGCGCCGCGCCTCCATGCCGTCGGGCCGCTGCCGTACTGGCCGTCATGCTCGTACTCGGCCTGCTCAGCGCGTGCACCTCGGGCCCGGCGTCGCAGGCGTCCGGCGCCCCGCGCCCGTCGTCCAGTAGCTCTCGAACGGCGTCCGCGCTGCAAGAACCGAGGAACTTCAGCCGGGGTCCGGCCGACAAGTCGTCTCGCGGCGATGAGCTGGTGTCGGTCACGACCCTGGCTGGGAGCCTCGACGTTCCGTGGGGCGTGGCCTTTCTCCCCGACGGCGGCGCGCTGGTGACCGAGCGGCGCACGTTGCGGGTTCTCAAGGTCGGACCGCGGCGGCAACCGGACGGCGAGCTGACCGTGGCGCCGGTGGCCACGATCACGGAGGCGACCTCCGACAACGAGGGCGGCCTGCTGGGTATCGCGGCCTCGCCGAGCTTCGTCCGGGACCAGACCGTGTTCATCTACTACACCACGACGATCGACAACCGGATCGCGAGGCTGCGGCTCGGCGGACCGCCCCAGCCGATCGTGACGGGCATACCGCACTCGGGTATCCACAACGGTGGCCGGTTGGCCTTCGGTCCCGACGGGTACCTCTACGCGAGCACCGGTGACGCATCGGGAACCGACAACCCACAAAGTCTGGCCAGCCTCGGCGGAAAGATCCTGCGAATGACCGTCGAGGGCAAGCCGGTGCCGGGCAACCCATTCCACGACTCGCTGGTCTGGTCGTACGGCCATCGCAACCCGGAGGGGATGGCCTGGGACGCCGAAGGGAACATGTACGTCGCCGAGATCGGCCAGGCGGTGTGGGACGAGCTCAACGTCATCCAGCCGGGCCGGAACTACGGATGGCCGAAGGTCGAGGGCATCGGCAACGATCCGGCGTACGTTGACCCGATCGTGGCCTGGCACCCGGAAGTCGGCGTCAGCGCCGGCGTCGCGATCCACGGCAGGACCGCGGTCGTCACCTGCCTGCGCGGCCAACGAATCTACCTCGTCTGGGTCGACGGCGCGGTCGCGCGGGGGGTCGACAGCCGGCGGGTCGAAGGAGGCCCCGACCCGTCCGGCATCCGCTGGAGGCCCGACGCCGGGGTGGTTGGGCATCCCGTGGAGGCGTTGGCCACCAAGTACGGACGCCTGCGCACCGCGATCAGCGCACCGGACGGCAGCATCTGGCTCACGACGTCCAACCGCGACGGTCGCCTCGACCGTCAGCCGGCGCGTGACGATGACCGGATCCTCCGGCTCGCGTTGCGATGAGGCCATGTCACGATTCGCCTTCGGTTCCACGGCGCTTCGGGCTCGATCTATTGGCTGCTGCCACCCGGAAGAGCTGGCGATATAGCTTCTTGACGGTGGAGTTTCGGGTGCTGGGCCCGTTGCAGGTCTGGAATGATCAGCAGCGAGTTGCGCTGGGCGGGCCACAATCGGAGAAGGTCCTGGCGGCCCTGCTGCTCGCCGGAGGGCGCGTGGTGCCGCTGGACGTGCTGATCGACACGCTCTGGGATGGCGTACCGCCGCCTACCGCAAAGCATCAGGTCCACAAGTTGATCGCCAATCTGCGGCGCAAGATCCCGGGCTCGATCGAGACCGACGGCCCGGGCTACCGAGCCCAGCTGGACGACGCCACCCTGGACGCGACGACCTTCACCGAGCGCGCGGCCGTACCCACCATCGCGAGCCTCACGGCCGCGCTGGCGCTCTGGCGGGGCCCGGCTCTGGCTGGGATCGATAGTCGGACGCTGCAAGCGTCTGCAGCCGCTCTGAACGAACGCCGGCTCGCCACTGTCGAGACGTTGATCGACCTCCGGTTGGCCGCTGGGCAAGCCGCGGCGGTGGCTGCGGAGCTGCCGGCGGTGATCGCGGAGCACCCGTTGCGGGAAGGGCTGCGTTCTCGGTTGATGGTGGCGCTCTATCGCTGCGGTCGGCAGGCGGAGGCGCTTTCGGTGTACGCAGAGACCCGCGCCCTGCTCGCCGACCAGGTAGGTCTGGACCCCGGCCCGGAGCTGATCCGGTTGCATCAGCAGCTGCTGCGTGCTGACCCGGCTCTCGATCCGCCCGCCCCGAAGGCATCCTGCACCCTGCCGTATGACCTGCCCGACTTCTACGGCCGAACCGCGGATCTGGACCGGTTGCTCAGCGCCGACGGAGCGGTCGTGATCAATGCCATCAACGGGATGGCCGGAGTTGGCAAGACCGCGCTGGCAGTGCACGCAGCGCATCGGATGGTCGAACGCTACCCCGACGGGCAGCTCTTCTGTGACCTGCACGCCCACACGCCGGGCGCCGAACCGGTCGAACCGGAAACGGCGTTGGAGCTTCTGCTGCGGATGCTCGGCGTAGCACCGGAGGTGATCCCGGAAGGGCTGGACGCCCGGACGGCTCGGTGGCGCACGGAGCTGGCCGGACGAAAGGTGCTGGTGGTGCTCGACAACGCGGCGACAGCCGCTCAGGTCCGGCCGCTGCTGCCCGGTACATCCGACTGCCTCGTGCTGGTCACGAGCCGGCGACGGCTGGGCATGATCGAGGGCGCCACCATGCTTTCGCTGGACGTGCTGCCGCCCGCGGAGGCGTTGGAACTGTTCGGCGCCGTGGCTGGCGTGAGACGCGTGGCGGCGGAGCCAGCAGCCGCGGCTGAGGTGGTCAGGCTGTGCGGGTACCTGCCGTTGGCGATTCGGGTCGCAGCCACCCGGCTGGCACACCGTCCCATGTGGACGGTTGTGTCCCTCGCGCGAAGACTTCAACGCGAAGACTTCAAGCCGAGACGGGCCGGCTCCGCGAGCTGGCGGTTGCGGATCGGGGTGTCGGCTCCGCGTTCGCCCTGTCCTACGCGGACCTGGAGCCTGCGCAGCAACGGATGTTCCGGCTGCTGGGGCTGCATCCGGGCGAGGACTTCGACGCCTTCTCGGCGGCGGCGCTGGCGCTCACCTCGCCCCGCGAGGCGGAGTCGTTGCTGGAAGCCCTCGTCGACACGCATCTGCTCCAGCAGCCGGCGGCCAGCCGCTACTCCTTCCACGACCTGCTTCGGGAGTACGCCCGAGAGCTCGCGCTCGCCGAGGGAGACGAGCCGCGGGCCCGGCTTCACGACTACTACCTAGCGGCGGCGACTGCGGCCACCGACCGGATCAGTCATGAGGTACGCCGCTTCGAGCCCACCATCTCGCACCCCCTCGGCACCTGCCACAGATGACCAACATGGATGCGGCGCTGTCCTGGTTGGCGGCCGAACACGCGAACCTGGTGGCGATGACCGCGGCCACCGACGGCTGGCAGCTTGCCTGCGTCCTGAGGACGTACTTTGAACACCGCGGCCACTTCGCCGACTGGCGCACCACGCACGAACGGGCGCTGCGCAACGCCGAACCCGATCCGCTCGGCACCACCCTGATCCGGTTCAACATGGGCGCGCTGGCGATGTGGACCGGTCGCCTCGTCGAGGGTATGGACCACTTCCACCACGCGTTGGCCTGCAACGTCAACGATCAACAACTCGTCGCGACGGCGCTGACCAGCCTGGGCATGCTGGCCCACTTGCTGCACAGGGACGTCGAAGCGGCCGGCTACCTGCGCCAGGCGCTCGCGATCGACCACGACAACCCGCGGACTACGGCCCTCGGCTGGAACAACCTCGGGCTGGCCGAAGGCCGGCTGGGACAGCGCGACGCGGCCCTGGAGCACCACCGGCGGGCACTGGCCCTGGCCCGGCAGATCGGCAGTCGGACAGCCGAGCGTGCCATCCTGCTCGGCCTAGGAGCGTGGGTCAGTAAGACGTCGACTGGGGGTCTGTGATAGATGATCAGTCGTGGTCGGTGGGAAGACGTTTCGGCGGTTCGATCCGCAACAGGTTCTGCTGTTACCGCCGTCGTTGGATGACTGGCTGCCGGGACGGGCCGGTGGTAGTCATCGTAGGCCGGGGTGCTCTCAGCGCGATGAAGAGAGGCGTCACCGACTGCGATGGCCGCTGCGAGGTCGTCGGGCGTGAGAGTCGGTACCGCCGCGGTAAGGATCTGTTCGAAGTCGGCGCGGGGGTTCCACCGCCCACCGATCGGCTGCATCAGCACCCACCAGAGTCGAACAGCACGGCAGTTGGTCGGCGAAACCCAGTCGCGCCGGCGAGTGTATGTGCGCGCCAGGGCCGCGGGTCCGCACAAGTGTCGACGGGTCCGACGCACGACGCAGGGCATCTCCCCGACAGTGTTCAGCCTGCTGCCGGTGATGCCGGAGAAGCGAAACCGCAGTGCCGTCCTCCACTGCGACGATGTGTTCGCCTGACAACGGCAGCAACAGGTACTTACCTCAACGCGCCAGTTCCATCCGGTGATGGTGCTACGGTCGCCCCAACCGGCGACGATCTTTCTGGAGTGTGACCCGTCCGGTCATGGCCGCGAGCGAGATCGGGTAGCGCATGATGGCTCCTCGCCGTCGTCGGTCAGGGATTCCTGTACTGGCCTGTTCAGTGGGGAAACGCGCGGGGAACGCGAGGGGTGATCTCGTTGCGGAATGCTTGGATGCGTCCGGCTACCTGCCGCATGCCGAGTGTGTTCTCGATGCGGTCGAGGTACAGGCATCGGGCGGCCAGCGTGTCGAGGTCGACGGTGAAGTAGATGGCCATTAGAGGGTTGACGAACAGGGCGCTGCCGCTGGTGCGTCGGGTGAACTGGACGTCACCAAATGCGCCCTGGGTAGCCGCGGCGATCTGACCGTTGACGATACTGGGCCGGACCGGGGTGGCGGCCTGGGCGTCGGCGACGGCGTCGCGGTACAGCACCGCTTCCCGGCTTGCGCCGGGTATGGACAACGCGCCGAGGTAGCCGCCGTCGCGGTCGAGTGCGGCGATGTTCTCCAGCACCTGGGCGTGGTTGACCCCGTGGTAAGCGTCGATACCGAACCCGAGACAGGTCACCAGCTTCACCGCTACGTCGAGGCCGGCCGCGGCGGCGAGGCTGGTGATGTCCTCCACCGGCGTGCCGAGGCTGGCTTCGTCCCCGCGCAGGAGAATGTCGGTGCCGCCATCCACCAGCACGACCACGTCGATGCCCAGGCGTTCAACCAGGTGCTGATAGGCAGCCCGCAGCGGCTGCACACCGACCTTGGGGAAGGCGTACACCGTCGATGGCAGCTCATGAGCCGCCAGCCACCGCGCGAGCGCACGCTCGGGGAAGTACTCGTCTGGGCTGGTCGTGTCCGGCGTCACCGCCGCGACATTGTCCGCCGCCCACGTGTCGTGGTCGAGCAGCTCAAGGTGGGAGAAGGACAGGTTGGCCAGGTGCACCTGCACGCCGGTGTGCCACAAGGCAATGGCCAGCGGCAGACCGGCGTACACGTCGAACCCGCCGCCCGCACCGGCGATCAGGACGCTGCGGGCCGGGGCCAGGGCGGCGAACAGCGGCGGCGTGGCCAGCGAAAACGCGCCCGGTTCCGGGGGCACGGCTGTCCCGGTAGCGCTCATCACCGCCCAATGATCAGGCAAGGATGCAACCTCACCAACAGCGACGCCGGCCCCGCCCGAACAGCATCGCCAGCCGCTGCCCGACATGAGGCCTTGCCATGCCGCCGATCGCGTGCAGGGACGGTTCTGGCCAACCAGCGCGGCGGCGTCGAGGCTGTTGGTCTGGCAGGCTGTACCGGTGGACCGGCGGCTGCTCGACGACAACGCTTTGGCATCGAGCCCTTGGGCGCATGCTGTGGGATACCTGCCATGACCAGTCCCGACTGGCCCCAGACCGCGCGCGCCAAGCTCGTTGCCGAGCTGCGCGATGCTGGCGACCTCATTTCCGCAGCCGTACGGACGGCCATGGAGGCGGTTCCCCGGCACAAGTTCCTCCCCGGGGTCGCGATCGCCGAGGCCTACGCAAACCAGCCGGTGATCATCAAACGCGACGCCGAGGGAAACGGGCTCAGCTCGGCGTCACAACCTTCGATCGTGGCGATAATGCTTGAGCAGCTCGACATCCAGCCCGGTCACCGGTACTGGAGATTGGCGCAGGCACCGGCTACAACGCCGCCCTGCTCCGGACGCTGGTCGGGCCACACGGCAAGGTCACCACCATCGAAATCGACCCTCATCTAGCCGGCCAAGCCCGCGAAGCGTTGGCCGCTAGCGGCTACGGGGACGTACAGGTCGTCACCGGCGACGGGGCAGTCGGCCACAGGGCCAGCGCCCCGTTCGACCGGATCATCGTCACCGCCGGCGCCTGGGATCTGCCTCCAGCCTGGTGGGAACAGCTCACCGAAGGCGGGCGCCTCGTCGTTCCGCTCCGCTGGCGGGGCCAGACCCGCTCGATCGCTTTCGACCACCACGGCGGATACATGGTCAGCCAGTCGTTGGCACTGTGCGGATTCATCCCGATGCGGGGCAGCGACGGCGAAGGCATGCTACCCCTTGGTGACGGAACGGTTACGCTCCATTACGACGAAGACCAGCTGATCGATCCCGACAGCATCATGGGGGTCCTCGACCAGCCGAGGCAGGAAACGTGGTCTGGGATCACCGTGGACAGCCACGACTCATTCGAACAGCTATGGCTGTGGCTGACCACCGTCGAACCCGGCACGTGCCGCATCACCACCCAACCCTCCGCTGTGGACAGTGGGCTAGCCACTCCCGCGATCCCTGATCGAACCCCAGCCCTCATCGAGGGCGCCTCACTCGCGTACCTCGCCGTGCGGCCCAACCCTGACGCGGACGGCGGCCCAGCCCGCCGATGGGAGCTGGGAGCGGTCGGCCACGGCAACGGTAGCCTCGCCGATCGGTTCGCCGATCGCATCCCGATCTGGGACATCAATCGAAACGCCACACCGGTAATCACCGCCTATCCAACCGGCACCTCAGACCACCACGTGTCGGGAGCAACCGCGATCCAGAAACGTCACATCCGTATGATCTTCTCGTGAAGGCAGAGGCCTGGACAGGGCCGACGCGGAGCCGTTGACGGGCGACCATGACGCCGTCGGCTGGCATGCGTCGCACGGCGCGCGGCGGCTGTGACGGTGGTGGTGGCAGTGGGGGTGCTGCTGATGCGGGCTCCCGCGAGGCGGCCGCGCTTACCCGCGGGGATCGGGGCGGGCAGGGTCTTGGCGAGCAGCCGCCGGCGATGACGTACATGAGGTGCCCGTCTAGGCGCAAGGTCACCGGCTGGCCGGCCAGGTGGGCAGCGAGCATGATGCGCCGTCCGCGGACAGCCTGTTCGCGCTGTGGTGGCTCATCGCTTTGCGCGGCCTGCGCCGCGGCGAGGCGTGCGGGCTGCGCTGGACCGAGGTGGATCTCGACAACGGCCTCCAGTTCATCTGCCGCAACCGCACCACGGCCGGCTACCAGGTCGTCGAATGTGCCCCGAAGACCGCCGCCGGCGTCCGGCCCGTCGCCCTCGACAAGCACACCGTCAAGGTCCCGCGCGAGCACCGCCGCCGCCAGGCCGATCAGCGCGAACGCCGGCTTGCGGCCGGCAGAATCTGGCACGAGTCGGGGTACGTGTTCGTCCGCGCCGACGGGTCCCCGATCCACCCCGGCTACGCCAGCGGCCGGTTTCGGCTCCTGGTCCGCCACACCGACGTCCCGCCGATCCGGCTGCAGGACCTGCGGCACGGCGCCGCCTCGCTGGCCGGTACCACGCGCGTAGCCACACTCCTCGGCACCCGGTACCACCACGGCAAGGTCGTCGAGTGGTCCTCGGCGTCGAACCGAGCCGTCGTCACCGGTAGCGCCAACTGCACCCGGGCCGCGCTGTCGCTCGCGATGACCGAACCCGGCGGTAACTGCGAACTCGCCCTACTGCGGGAAGTCCCCCCAGTCCCTGCTGGACTCGGTCGACTCCCGTGACACCGCGCTGGACCACCCTGAACTGCACGTCCGCGATGGCGACGTCGATCACCGACCGGCCGCACCCCGGCTGCGCGTGCTCGCCGTCCGCCTGCTCCGCACACGTGTCGAGGTCACCGTCCTGATCACCTCAGGGCTGCCAGCCAGCCACCTCGTGATCGACCTCGCCGACCGCCCGCACACCCTGCCCCACGCCGACGGTCGCGGACCGTTGCACACCTACGCCCTTGACGCAGAAAATGCTCGGCGGAACCGCCCGACGGCACCGTCGTGAGAGCTGGCACGATGAGAGGCTTGGAGGTGCTGAGCGGTCGATGGTTGGCGGGCAGGCGGCCGAGCTGGATGCCCAGCGTGTGGTCATTCGGCCGATGACGCAGGCGGATCTGCCGGGCATGCGGGAGTCGACGCGAGCCGCGATTCGTGATCTGCAGGAGCGTTTGGGGTCGCGGCCGGAGCCGGACGGGCAGCCCGCGCAGGACTCCGACAGCGGGGCGGCACTGGTACGCCAACTCCTCGATCTTGATGCCGCCGGCGCATGGATCGCCACCGTGGACGGCCAGGTATGTGGGGCGGCGCTGGCCGGGCTGCGGGAGGGGTTGTGGTACCTGGCCCACCTGCACGTCCGTCCGGGCGTACAGGGTCGCGGTATCGGTCGACGGTTGCTCCAGGCGGCGCTGAGCTACGGTATGAACGCGCACGGCAGGCTGCTGCAATCCTCGCTCGACTCCCAGGCGATGCGGTGTTACCAGCGGGCCGAGTTCGCGCTCGAACCGGCCATGCAAGCCACTGGCCTTGTCCGGCGCGCCGCATTGCCGGCCCTCAGCCGGATACGCCAAGGCGGAACCAACGATTTGGATCTCGTTGCCGAGGTTGACCGCGGGCAGCGCGGCGCCGCACACGGCCCAGACCTTGAGGTGCTCCTGCGGTCCGGCGCGCAACTGCTGATCCTCGACGACAAGCGGGAGCGGGGTTATGCCCTCCTCGAAGGCGGCCAGCCCAGGATTGTTGCGGCTACCGCCACGTCGCCCGCCGTCGCCCTGCTCTGGGCCGCGCTCGCCGAGAGCACCGACCATCCGGTGTCGGTCCAGATTCTCCGCGCCGACCAGCAATGGGCCATCCATGTGGCGCACCAGGCCGGACTCGGTCTGAAACCGACCGGGCCGTTGTGCCGCCAGGGCAATACTGGCCCGCTCACGCCATATCTGCCACACACCGGCGTCTTGTAGTGCTCGTCGGCCACGCACCAGCGAGATCGCGGAACTTGTGCCGGAGCCAGTCGTCAGCCGTCGCCGACAGCGGGCGGAAATCCCGCTCGGACGTTGAGCGGTAGGAGGCCGAGGTCGGTAGCTAAGCCCCTGGGACCCAGCGGCGCGCGGCGGCGGCCAATTCGTGCCCACGTGCCCTTCGCCACATGTCAATCACGGGCAGCTACAGGCCTACCCCGGTGACTCCGTGACGAGGACACCGCCCCCGGACAGCAGCGGCGGCCAGCCGTGCGGACCACCCTCCCGAACGGCGAGCGGCGGGTCGGCGTCCAGGAACGACCGTACGGCGGCCACGTCGCCGGCCGCCGCGGCGGCGTAGATGCTTTCCGTGGCCAGCCGTGGCTGCGCCGCGAGCAACTCGCGAGCGCGGGCGTGCCTGCGCTCGTCGTCGGCCACCTCGCCGGGGCGGACCTCCCAGCTGGGGCGGTAGTTCAGGCAGGCCAGGCGCAGGAACTCGTCGGTGTCGCCGGCGGCCCGGCGCTGAGGCGACCGGCTGTACCGCCTGAGCACCTCGACGTGCTCGCGCAGCCGGCGCCAACTGGCGAAGCCCTTCATGCGCGCGACCACAAGTTGCGCGTCGGCGAGGCTGAACCGGGCCCAGTCCACGGGGCCGTCGGCGAGGCGCGGGTGCAGTTCGCGGACGGCCTTAGTGAACTTCGGGTTACCGGTACGGACCCGGTCCCGGAACTCCTTGGCCCGCTTGCGCAACTGTTCCATGGACGGGTTGGGGGGCAGGGAGCTGGCCGGCAACGTTGTGAGTGCCGAAAACTCAGCCGAGCCCGTGACCAGGCCTTTCGTCTCGCAACCTGATCAACTTGCGCGAGTCACTTGAACGCGCTCAACTTCAGAACGCCATCGCCAGGAACACATCCGATAAGGCCAGGTCACGGGCTTGGCTGAGTAATGGCACCCCAGGCATCAGTCTCGGCGTTCCCGGGGTGCGGCTGCTCGACCTCGACGGTGACGGCCGTGCTGACCTGATGGTGACGACCGCGACGCAGTCCGGCTACTGCCCGCTGTGGTTCGGCCCTCGTGTAACGCGCGCAGGCGCCGAACCTTACCGGTGGTCAACAGTTCGTCGGTCATCTTCCGGGTTCTGCGTGCGAAGAGCCAGCCATGACTGGCGGGAATGGGTCCTCACCGCCGGCACCGCCGGCAGGCCGGACAGCTGGCGGGTCCAGACCTCGCGCAGGGCCGCGCCGGCGGCCGGGGTGTAGGACACCTTCAGGACCCGGTCGGCCTGCAGGTAGGTGGCGAGCTCGGCGGCGACACCCGGCAGGTCCACGATCGGCGTGACCGCGACGGCGACCGTACCGGCTTCGACGAGCTCGCCGAGCAGGAGCGCGAGCCGCCTGAGCGGGTCGCCACGCTGGATTACCCGGGCGCTCGCCACGCGGCGCCGGGGCAGGCGGTCGCGCAGGCCAGTCACCAGGACGTTCCCGTCGAGCCGGGGCCGGGCCGGCTCGTCGAAGCCATACACCACGACCAGCTCGTTGCTGGTCGCCAGCTCGGCCAGGCGCGCCACGACCGCCGCCGCGCCCAGCTCGGTGTCCGCCCCGTCGACCACGGCGACGGTCGTCGCCGTGGGGCTGGGCTCCGGCTCGACCTGCACGGCCAGCCCCAGCCCGATGTGCAGGCCGTGCGTATGCACGTAGAACGCCACAGCGACCAGGACCGCCGCGAGCACGACCCAGGCCGTGCCGTACGACCGGCTCAGGCGATCCACACCGGCCAGCAGCAACGGGGTCAGCAGCGCCCCGAGCGTCGCCATCGCGCCGGTTACGCCCATCACGGCGCCGGCGCTGTCCATCCGCGCGGCCTTGCCGATCAACGCGAGCAGCGCGCCGCTGGCGACGCCGTGGCACACCGAGATCGCCGCGACCACCGGTACGGTCAGCCACCACACCCGCGGCGCCAGCGCGATGAGCAGGCACAGGCCGGCGGCGGTCGCGTAGCACACGACCAGCAGCCGGACGGTGGGACGCCGGTCGGTCCACCATCCGCCGGCCAACCGCGCCACGGCGGCAAGCCCCACCGCCGTCCCGGTGATCACCAAAGCGTGGAACGACCCGAGGCGGACCACGAAAATGAGGTACACCGGCAGATATACCGCGGTCGCCACGACACCGCCGAGGGCGAGCGCGTACAGCAACGACAGCGAGGTGGCCGACGCCACCCGGACCATCTCCAGACAGCGGCGTACCGGCGAACCGAGGCGGCGTACCGGCGGGTCTTCGCGGACCACCAGCGCGGCCAGCCCGGCGAAGCCCACCAGCAGGACGCCGAGCACCAGGGCGGCCCGCCGCCCACCCGGGTCGGCGGCCCGGGACGCGAACGACACGACCACGGCGACTGGCGTACCGAGGCTGAACACGCCGAGGGCCAGGCCCCGCCGGCCGTACGGGAACATCCGCGACACGAGGGCCGTGCCCACCACGAACGCGGCGCCGCCGGCCCCGGCCGCGGCGCCGGCGACGACCACGGCGGGCAACGAACCGGCGAGCCCCAGCGCGAACACCGGCACCGCGGTGGCCACGCTGACCGCAGGGAGCATGACCCGCGCGCCGTACCGGTCGGTGAGCACTCCGGCCGGCAGCCGCAGCAGCGCCGCCACCAGCAGCGGCAGCCCCACCAGGAGGACGTACTGCCGCGGGGGCACGGCGAACCGCACATGCAGCTGCGGGCCAAGCAGGACCCAGGCGCGCAGGTGCAGCCCGAGCCCCACGGTAATCACGATCAATGTCATCGCCGCACGCGGTGACCGGCGTGACGGCGCCGGTCGGGGCGGCACCGGGAGGACCGTCACGATCACCTCACGATCCGCAGCGATTGTCGCCACCCAGCGTGGCGCCCCCGGCCCCGGCGCCGCTTCCCCCGGTCGGCCCAAATTGCCGTGCCAGCCACGGCGTCGGGCCGACCCGGATCAGGTTGAAAAGCGGCCCTAATGAGCCAGGTATACGCCCTTGACGTCAGCAACCCCCGCGCACGTTCGTCCAAGACGGCGCCCTACTCAACCCAACCCGCGGTGACCTTCATCCGGTGCTGCCAGACCCGCACCGCGTCGCCGCCTACCGTGACAGCGGGTACACCGTCGAGATCACGCAGCGGTTCGACACCTTCGCCCGGCTCGCGTTCGTCGACCCCGCCCGGCCGGACGATCCGTACAAGGTCGAACTCGCCGCCAACTGGCGCGCACTACCGCCGGTGATGATGGATGTCGGTCCGGTCCTCCACGCCGACGACGTCGTCGCCGGCAAAATGTCCGCCCTGTACACGCCGGGCGAGCCACGGGACTTCCTGGACATCGATGCGGCGTTGAGCACCGGCCGCTACAGGCGGGCACGTCTGCTTGACCTGGCCGAACAGGCCGACTCCGGGTTCGATCGACGCATCTTGGCCGACCTGTTCAAGATACTGGAACACTACCCGGACCGCCGCTTCGCCGCCGACGGCGCCAACCCCGCACACATCATTGCCGTGCGCGAACGCTTCGCGCACTGGCGTGAGGAGATCCTCGCCGAGCGGGCGTAGGCCACCGCTCGTTCTCGATGCGCCCATGACTGATCCGGCGGCATCCGATTTGGTGTGACCGCCCGTTTCCGCGAACGTTCAGGCGTTGAGGTATGCGAGGACGGCGAGGACGCGGCGGTTGTCGTCGTCGGAGGGCGGCATGTCCAGCTTGGTGAAGATGTTGTTGATGTGCTTGCTCACGGCCTTCTCGGTGACGCGGAGCTTGGCCGCGATCGCGGCGTTGGACCGGCCTTCGGCCATCTCACCGAGCACCTCGCGTTCCCGCGGGGTGAGCACGGCGAGCGGCTCGCGGCGGGCGAGTAGTTGCGAGATCACCTCGGGGTCCATGGCGGTGCCGCCGCCGGCGACGCGGCGGACCGCGTCGACGAACTCGCGGACGTTGGACACCCGGTCTTTGAGGAGGTAGCCGACACCGCCGTTGGGGGTGCTGAGCAGTTCGCGGGCGTAGAGCGGCTCGACGTGTTGGGACAGCATGAGGATCGGCAGGCCGGGTATCTGGGCGCGGGCCGCGATCGCGGCCTGCAGTCCTTCGTCGGTGAACGTCGGGGGGAGGCGGACATCGACGACCGCCACCTGGGGTTGGTGTTCGATCAGGGCGGGCAGCAGGGCCGGGCCGGTGTCGATGGTGTCGACGACCTCGAAGTCGAAGGCCTGCAGCAGTCGGGTCAGTCCGTCGCGGAGGAGGGCGTGATCCTCGGCGATGACAACGCGCACGGCAACTCCATGGTGATGACGGTGGGTCCGCCCGGCGGGCTCGACAGGGCCATCGTGCCATCGAACGCGGCCAGGCGCCGTTGGATGCCGCGCAGTCCGGTGCCGGCCGTCGGGTCGGCGGCCCCGGCGCCGTCGTCGGCGACCACCATGGTCAGCGCACCGTCGGCGTGTCGCATGGACACCGATCCGGTGTGGGCGCCGCTGTGGCGGCTCATGTTGGCCAGCGCCTCGGCGACGGCGAAGTACGCCGCGGACTCGACCGGTGTGTCGGGCCGGCCGGGCAGGTCGATGTCGACCGTGATCGGCACCGGCAGGCTCAGCGCCAGCGCGCGGACCGCGCCGTCGAGCCCGCGCTCGGCGAGCACCGGCGGGTGAATGCCGCGGACGAGGTGGCGTAGCTCGACGAGCGCCGTACTGCTGGTCACCCGCGCCTCGGCAAGCAGCCTGCGGGTCGCCGCCGGGTCCTGGTCGACGAGTTCCTCGGCCAAGCCGATCATCATGCCGAGCGAGACGAGCCGGGCCTGGGCGCCGTCATGCAGGTCACGCTCGATGCGCCGGAGCTCGGCTGCCTGTGCGTCCACCGTGCCGGCACGGGTCAGCGTCAGCTGCGTGACGCGCAGCCGCAACTCGGTGGCCCGCGTCGGGCCGAGGAACAGCCGCGCGAAGCGGGCGTCGATCCGACGCAGCCACGGCGCCACCGACAGGCCGCCGGCGAGGATGACGGCGCCTTGCGGCAGGCAGAGCAGTCCGTCGCCGAGGGTCTCGACATGCCAGCTGACGCCATAGCCGTACCAGCCGGTGCCGAGCCAGATCCACAGCGGCGTCAGCGTCAGGCCCGCAAGCCCGTACAGCGGCACCGCCACGCAGATCGCCCCGAGCGAGAACCCGACGATCGCACCGGGCACCAGCCAGGCGAGGTCGCGCCAGGTCGCCGGGTCCGTCACCGTCCACCGAAAGCGCGGCCAACTACCGGGCATGGCCCGCTCCGGCACCGGATGGTACGGGCGGGGGATGAGGACACCGGTGCGCGAGGCCAGCCTGCGCTCGAGGTCGGCCCGCATCCGGACCAGGGTCATCACCCACGGCGCCAGCGCCAGGCCCAGGAACGGCACCGGGGCCAGTGCCAACGCGACGACGGACGCGGCCAGCAGCGGCAAGTTGGTGATCGACAAGCCCATCGCGGCCATGCCGGCCAGCACGGCGCGCACGCCACGGCGGATCCATCGGGCCATCCGCTCGCCAGCCCCGGCACTGTTCACAAACCCCATTGTGACCGAGGATGCGCCGCTCAACGGTGGTGCCAACACCACCGCCCAGGGCGACGTGGCACTCCTGACATGTCGGGCATCCCGCGGTTCTCTAGAAACATGACCATGACCACTGCACCGACCCAGCCGACGGCCGGCAGCGACTTCGCCACCCTGTCCCGCCGGATCACCGGCGAGGGGCTGATGGGCCGCCGGCCCGGCTACTACCTCGTGCGCCTGAGCGTCGTCGCGCTCCTGCTCGCGGGCGGCTGGACCGCGTTCTTCGTCATCGGCTCGTCCTGGTGGCAGCTGGCCACGGCGGCCTTCCTCGCCGTGGCGTTCGCCCAGCTCGCGCTCGTCGCGCACGATCTGGCACACCGGCAGGTCTTCCGCACCAAACGCCCGAGCGAGTTCGCCGGACGGCTGGTCGGAAACCTCGGCGTCGGCATGAGCTACGGCTGGTGGATGGACAAGCACACCAGGCACCACAACAACCCCAACCACGACGACCTCGACCCGGACGTAGCGCCCGAGGTGCTCATCTGGGCCACGAAGTCGGCCCTGGGCCGGCGGGGCCTGAAGGGCTTCATCACACGCCACCAGGCGGCACTGTTCTTCCCACTCCTCACCCTGCTCAGCGCCGACCTCAAGGTGTCCAGCATCAAGGCGTTGCGCAACGGCACCGTGAAGCGTCCCGGCCTCGAAAGCGCACTCCTGATCGTGCACGCGATCGCCTACCTGTCCGCACTCCTGATCGTCCTCTCGCCGCTGAAGGCCATCGTCTTCCTGCTGGTGCACCAGGCGCTGTTCGGCGTCTACCTCGGCATGACGTTCGCGCCGAACCACAAAGGCATGCCGCACCCGACCGGCGACGAGGACTTTCTCCGCAAGCAGGTACTGACCTCCCGCAACGTCCGCGGCGGATGGCTGACCGACGCTGCGCTGGGCGGCCTGAACTACCAGATCGAGCACCACCTGTTCCCCGGCATGCCGACCCCCAACCTCCGTAAGGCCCAGCCGATCGTGCGGGCATACTGCGCCGAGATCGGCGTGGCCTACGAACAGACCAGCCTTATCACGTCGTACCGCCAGGCCCTCGAACACCTGCACGAGGTAGGCGCACCAGCCCGCGCCGAACACGCAGCCCGTTGAGGTGGTGTAGCAACCGGAGCCGACGTTGGCTGGCCGCGGCACCGTCCCGCAGGACTCGATCAGCGGCCACGGGTCCCAGCACGGCGGCAGCACCGCCGGTGATCGCCATCACGGCGTCGCGTCGCCGCATCGTCCCACGAGCACGAACGGGGCCGCCACCGTCGGCCTAGCCCATCATCAGGCAGCAGTTGAGTGGGTTCAGTCGCGATGAGGCCACCCGGGTCAGGGCCCGAACCGGGTGGCGCGCCGGCAGGTACACTTGCCGCAGCGGCTCGCACAGTTTCTGCCTCGAGCCGGTTCATCTTGTCGACCACCACGCGCCGCGGCCACGCCGGCCCGCGCCGGGCACGACGACCCTTCCACCTTCGGAGACTTCATGGCGGCAGGCCGCCCCCGCACCGCTTCCAAGACCGCTTCCAAGACCAGGACCGGTTCTCACACCGAAACCGTTTCCCGGACCAGGAGCGTTTCCATATCGAATGCCGTGTCCACGGCGGCGGCCGTCACCTTCGCAGCGCTCGGCGTGCCCGCCGCGTTGACGAAGGTACTCACCGCCGGCGGCATCACCGCGCCGTTCCCGATCCAGACCGCGACGCTGCCCGACGCGCTGGCCGGGCGTGACGTGCTCGGCCGGGGTCGGACCGGCTCGGGCAAGACGTACGCTTTTGTTCTTCCGCTGCTGGCCAGGCTCGCCGCCAGCGCCTCGCCGCGCCAGCCGGGTCGGCCCCGCGCGCTGATCCTCGCGCCGACCCGCGAACTCGCCACCCAGATCGACCGGGCGATGGCCCCGTTGGCCGCGGCGATGTCACTGCGTACGATGGTGATCTTCGGTGGCGTCCGGTACCAGCCGCAGATCGCGGGCCTGCGCAAGGGAGTCGACGTCCTGGTCGCCTGCCCCGGCCGCCTGTCCGACCACCTTGCCGCGGGCCATGCGCGGCTCGACGCCATCGAGATCACCGTGCTCGACGAGGCCGATCACATGGCGGAGCTCGGATTCCTCCCCGTCGTACGGCGGCTGCTGGAGCAGACGCCACGAGCCGGTCAGCGGATGCTGTTCTCCGCGACCCTCGACGCCGGCGTCGACGTGCTCGTCCGGCAGTTCCTCACCCGCCCGGTCACCCACAGCGTCGACCGCTCCGCGGCACCGAACCCGTCGATCGCGCACCACGTGCTGCACGTGCGCCACGACGACCGGCTTCCGGTTCTCGTCGACCTCGCGGCCGCCCCGGGACGCACCCTGATGTTCACCCGCACCAAGCGTGGGGCGAAGACCCTCACCCGTCGCCTGGTCGCCGCCGGGGTCTCCGCCGTTGAGCTGCACGGCAACCTCGCCCAGAACGCGCGCGACCGCAACCTGACGGCCTTCACCAACGGCAGCGCGAAAACGTTGGTGGCCACCGACATCGCAGCCCGCGGCATCCACGTCGACGACGTGGCGCTCGTGGTGCATGTGGACCCACCCACCGAGTACAAGGCCTACCTGCACCGCTCCGGGCGGACCGCGCGTGCCGGCGCGGAAGGCACCGTGGTCACGCTGATGACCGACGACCAGGTCTCCGACGTACGCACGTTGGCCACGCAGGCCGGCATCGTGGCAACCACGACGCGGTTGCGTCCCGGCGACCCACTGCTGGCCCGGCTCGCCCCCGGGGAACGCCGGTTCGTCGCGCCACCGGCAACCGAGGCCGCCGGCTCGCCGACGCAACACCGCCGGGACACCACCACCAGGCGGTCGCCGGGGCCCGGACCGTCGGGCGCCGCGGCGTTCTCCGCACGCAGCAGGGTTGCAGGGCGACGCGGTGGCCGCTAGCGCGGTCGGCTACGCAGCGAGCGGCGGCCGGACCCGACCATTCGAGACCCGGGCACAGTAGACAGGCCGGGATTGACGCCGGCCGTGCACCATCCCCCACCGGGTGCGGCCGCGGCCATCGCAATTGCGGCTACGGGAGGCCGGCGTCGTGGTGTGCGTCCGTGGCGTAGCCGAGAATCCTCAGGCGAGCTGGTGGCCGGTGGCCCAATGGGGCCGTCAGTCTGCGCAGTGCTCGGCTCAACTTCTCGATCTACTGGGCGAGCCATCGACGGTACCGGGACGTGGTCGGCCGCCCCGCGGCGATGAGCTGCCGTAGCGGCGCGTCTGCGCGTCGGCCGCATGGCCGGCTTCGGGCTTCATCGGCGCGACCGCCTGCATCGTGGCAGATCCCGTTGTGCGCGATCGCCCATTGTGCTCACCTGGCTGCCCACCGATCACGGATCCTGAAGTAGGTCGTCGAGCAGGATGGACAGCTCGCGAGCGAGAGTGCCCAATGCTTCGCCGCGGTACACCCCGGCCAGCTCGTCGAGCAGCCGGGCCACAACGGCGGCATGGGCGGCCTTGAGCATCACGGGGTGTCCGGTTGAGCGGCTGCCGTCGGTCAGCTGGCTGCGCAGACCGGCGGCGTACGCGTCGCGGTCGAGCGGGTTATCGGCCCGATCCCGAGCGGTTGCCGTCGGACGGGGCGGCACGTCGTTAGCCGGAGCCGTGCGGAAGTCGGCGTGCTCGGGACAGTAGTCCGTTTGGCGGGCCGGGTCACACGTCCAGCCGACCGCGTGATCTCGGGCCCAGGACCGGGCATCGGCATCACTGCGCCATTGCTCGGCAGCTTGCGGCTCCAGCTGGACCGGGCATCCCGCCACGTCGCAACTGAGCACTATGCGGCGCAGCGTGCCCCTTCCGCCCGAGAGGTGGATGCTCACCGCTGCTCACCCCCCTGCTCGTGTCGTTGCGCCGTCGACACCTTCAGCCGCCGCCGCGTTGATCTCCTCGGCGGTTGGATCCGGTTGGCCGGGAGCCAGGATGCGCCATGGACCTGCGATCACGTCGACTCCACCAGGACAGCGCCAAATGCCTGGACGTGGTGGAAGGCCGGAACAACGCGCCGATTGTGGTCTTCGGGACTGATGTCGCCCCGAGGATGCTGGCGGCCGGACTGCGCATGGGACTCCTCCTCCTGGATCAGCCAACCGGCGATGTGCTCGGTGGAGACCGTCCCGTCCGCTTCGAGGTAGACCGCGCGCCAGCCCGGCGGAGCCGGGCGGAAGTCGATGTCGCGCCAGCCCGGGGTCTGCTTCTTGTCGGTCATGGGCCCATTGTCTCCTGGCGATGAGAGCGTCACCTCGGCGCAGACAGCGGCCGGCGACTACGTCCGGTTCGCCCGCATCGCCTAGCGTTCTTCCGGAGCCGGCTCGTTTGGGCTGTATTCCGGCGGACGGTCACGAGCAGAGGTGCGTCGAGAGGCCGTCCTGCGGGAGGGGCCGCGAGGCCGTCCCGCTCGATGCGTCCCATCAGCGAACGCGCCCACCCGATGATCCGGGCTGCGGAGATGCCGTTCGGCGGGTCGTCGGCGCAGCGTTGCCTTCGATGCGTGCGGCGCCCCCCGTCGCAGAGGTGGTGAATCAGCCACAACCCTCGTCCGATCGTCGCCTCTGTGGGGGTAGCCGGGCGGCGATGGTCGCCGGGATGCCGGGGCCTTCGTCGGCGACCTGAACAATGACGGCCCGGTCGGTTCCGCTGAGGTTGACCTCCGCGCGGTGAAGCCCGAACCTGTCAAGGGCGGTCATGTCTGCTTGTCGTGCCACCCGGCACCCCCGAAGCGGCGGCGCGCGGAGCGATGGTACGGGCGGCCGACGACCCGGGCACGACCCGGGCGCCCGGCATCCTCGCGACCATGCCGGCCGCGCCCGACACCACGCCCGACGACGACCGCGTCCCGTCGGTGTGGGACAACGAGGGCGGCCATCTCGCCGAGTCCCGCACCCGCCGACCAACGGTGAGCTGTCCACCGCCCGTTCGCGCCGAGAATCCCGTGTCATGAGTCTCCTGCGGACAACCATCATGGCCGCGGCCTCGCCCTCCACCTCCTCAGCGATGATCAGCAGCTGCTTGCCCGACTGCATGATCTTCTCCAGGATCGGCAGCAGGTCGTCCAGGTTCGAAATCCTGTTTTCGACAACGAGGACGTGCGGCTCGTCGAGGACGGCTTCCATCCGTTCGGCGTCGGTGACGAGGCACGGCGAGATGTAGCCCTTGTCGAAGCGCATGCCTTCGGTGAGCTCCAGTTCCAGGGGCCTGGACGCCAGGGCAGACTGGGTCGACCGGACACTGCCCGCACTGGTCGACACGTACAAGAACTGCGCCCTGCTCGAGATGCTCGACGTCGACCCCGCCGCCATCCCACCCGTCGACGTCACTCCGCGGCCGGACTGAGCCGCCCGGGAGCGGGATGGTCACGGTACCCGCTCCACGCAAACCAGACCCGGCCACGCCCGCGCCGATCACGCGGCCGCCACCTGTCGGAGCAGAGCATCGGCAACCTCGCGGTACCGGTCCGCGACCGCGGGCCACTGCAGCGCCCGCGCGATCCGGACGGCGTTGGCGACCATCGCGGCCGCGTGTGCGGGTTCGGTGAGCACCCGGTGCAGTGCCGCGCCGATCGCTTCGGGGTCGGCATGCGTCACCAGCAGCCCGACGCCGTCCGCCAGTAGTTCCCTGGCATGCGGGAACGCGGTCGAGACGACCGGGGGAACGACGCCACCGCCTCGATGAGCACGCCGGAAGTCACCTGTTCATGGGAATCGTAGGGCAGCAGCATGACATCGGCTTCCTGGACCAGGCGACGAAGCCTGTCCACGCCGAGGTAGCCCGGCTCGAATCGCAGCATGTCCGCCACGCCTAACTCGGCGGCACGTCCGCGCAGCGAGTCGCGGTACCGCTCACCGTCGCGAGCCAGTACGCGCGGGTGGGTCTGGCCGGCCACGACGTACAGCGGCGCCGGATCGAGTACCCGAAGTCCAGGCAGCGCCTCGATTCCCCACTCCACACCCTTGCCTGGGCCCAGAAGTCCCCAGGTGAGCACGACGCGTCGTCCGGACCGGTTGGGCGCCCGGTCCGGACGACCTCCGGCCCACGCTCCGTGCGGAATGACTACGATCTTGCGTCCGTCGACCTGGTACCCGGCGAGCAGTCGGTGGTGCCCGGTCCTGGTCATCGTCCACGACATCGGCGAGGGCCGCCGTTGCTTCCAGGACGTACCGCTGGTGCGCGGTAGGGGAGGAGAGCACGGTGTGCAGCACGATGATCAGTGGGACCCGGATCCGCTTGAGCACCTCGAGTACCTGGTCGCCGTCCGGACCACCGAAAATGCCGTACTCGTGCTGGACCACGGCCACGTCGAACCGGTTCAGGCAGGCCGCCGCCAACGCCGGGTCACCATGACGGTCGGCGCTCATCTCGTACACCACCTCAGCGCCGGGCTTCGCGCCAGCCCGATCGACCATGCGCACCACCCCGACCTCCGCGCCCGGCCGACCAGCCAACAGGCTGTCGCGCAGCGAAGCGGCGAAGCTGGCGAGGCCGCACTGTGTCGGCGGATAGGTGCTCAGCAGACCGAAACTGGCGTACCGGGCGGTACCACCTGCGTTCGTCCGGGCCGTTGCGCATCCACGTGCGGTCGCGGTACCAAGTGCCCACCTCCGGTGGATTCGCGCATGCTCCGCAGCGCCAAGCCACGCCACCGCTCACGCGGTGGGCGGCAGTGGACGGTACCGGCGGAAGGGCGTGGAACCCGGACGGCCGAGGCGCATCCGGACTGTTGCTCCGCCGCCGAGGTCGGCGGCGGTACGGGCAACGGGTTCAGGGCAGACGTACGTCGGGCCGAACCGTGGGCGCGCTCAGTGTCCAGTCGGCGGAATCAGCGCAGGCTTGTCCGCGTGCTTGGCCTTCTTCGCCGCCCGCTTCTCCTTCAGAGTTTTGCCTGGCTTCTTCACGTTGCTCTTCTGCGGAGACTTGTTGGACACGACGGTCCTTCCTCACAACATCAGGATGGTGCGCTCGGATGCTGGTGGGACCCGGCGGGTACACCAGCCGAGGCCCAGCCAGCTCCGCGACCCAGAGCAGACGTGGTCAGACGGCCACGTGATCAGTCTAACACCGATCGCGCCACGGCCTGCCGGGCGACGGTCAGCGCGGCCGGTGCCGCCGCGCAGGCGCCGGCGAGCGGCGCCTGGTGTACCTGCGCGACCTGAACCGCTGATCGTGCGGCTGGCCTCGATGACTGTCGAACAGCGTGCGACCCTGCCCGGCGTGCGGCGGGCCCGCGCCCGACAGATTCTCGCCGGGGCGATCGTGGCCCACACCGTGATGTCCTCGCTCGACCTGGCGCGGGTGGAGAGATCTGCCCGTGGGCTGCGGGAGGGCATCCTGCTGCGCCGGCTGAGCCCGCTGCTGACCGCCGATTCGTTGTACCAGATCGAGCTCATCCAGGCCGAGCGCAAGGAGACCTACGGCAGCCTCGCCGCCGTCATCGTCTTCCCTGGTCTGGCTGTGGATCTCCAACACCGCGGTGCTCCTCGGCGCCGAGTTCGACGCCGAGATGCAACGCGGCCGCGCGATCCAAGCCGGCCACGACCCCGACGACGAGCCCTACCTCGACCTGCGCGACACCGAAGCTCAAGAAAGACCGGGACAACGACCTGCGATAGCCAGCCGGCGAGTTGGAAACCCCGCGGAGAAATGCCCACCGGCTGTTCACGATGGCCGATCGCGGCCACGCGACCGGCCGCACCTGATGCGCGGGACCGCACCTTCGAGTCATTCGGCCGGCCGCGTACGCGGTACCGCCGGTTACCGCGAGGTCCGGCGTTCGCCCGTTCGCTCCTGCGCGAACTTCACGCCCTTGTCCACCTGGTCGGTGTACCGGTCGCCGGTGCGCTCGTCGATCTCCTTCCCACGCCGGTGCGGCGGCTGCTCGTCGGGAACCCGACGTGACCCGCCGGGGCTACGGTCGTTACGTCATGAACCGAACCCGGGGAGACCAGCAGGATGAGTAAACCCATTGACTACGACTCGCCGCGCCGTCCGGCGGTGGAGATCGACGACGACAGCCTCGAACAGCTCAAGGCGCGCAGCACGGCGGTGCGGTCACCAGGAGTTGACCTGGACGAGGCCGAGGCAGCCGAGACGTTCGAGCTGCCGGGCGCGGACCTCTCCACTGAGGAACTGACCGTGACGGTAATCCCGATTCAGTCCGACGAATTCCGATGCACGCGCTGCTTCCTGGTCCACCATCGCAGCATGCTCACGACCCGGCCCGACGGTCAGGAGGTGTGCCGGGAGTGCGCCTGAGGTTCGACGTCAGGCGCCAACTCCCGCCACCCTGGGCGACCGCCCAACCATGCGCCGGCGAGGATTTCCGCAGACACCCGGCTTGGACAAGCGTGGACCCTCGATCGGCCGGCGCCGCCGCCGGTCTGCGCCCGCACTTCCCACAGCTGGCCGTCGGTGCGGATGTACACGTCGCGCCGCCCACGCGAACTGTGGTTGCCGTTCCACCAATGGCGCTCGATTCTCACAACGTCGACGGTATAACAGCGAGTGCAAGCGCGGCGTCGGGCTTTCGGCTACCCGCCCCATGGCAACGGCCTGTGGCGGGTAGCCCGCCGCGGCCCTGGTAATGATCTCGCGCAGCTCGAACACAGCAGGCCACCGACGCTGCGCCGGTCATGCGAGCGTGACCCCACGACGCCAGGAGGGCCATGCGTATCACCCAGTTGACCTTGTCTGCCTGCGAGGCCACCGGCCGCCGTAGTGACTACGCGGAGTTGTTGGCCGCATCCGCCTGGCCGGGCGCCCTGCGCGGGCCGCGCCGGTGGTTGGCCGGCCACCCGGTGCCCTGTTCTTCTCGCTGCTTCTGCTGGAGGGCCTCGCTGCGTGTGGCCGGCGTCCAAGCGCTGCGCCGTCCCGGCTACCGCCACGGCGCCCGGGAGGCGCTGCTGTTGACCGTGCACGCCGCCCGGCTAGCTGACCGTCGCGGTGACGGTGCTGTCCCCGCTGCGGGCGCAGGCATTCGTCGCGGTCCAGCAACCGCCAAGGTCAACCCCGACGCGGGTTCAGCTTCCGGGTGGCCAGCGCCACGGTCGGGTCCTCCGGCCACGGGTGCCGCGGGTAGCGGCCGCGAAGTTCTGCGCGTACACGCGGATACCCGGTGCGCCAGAAGGACTTCAGATCCCGGGTGACGGCGACCGGCCGACCGGCCGGCGAGAGCAGGTGCAGCACGACCGGCACCCGCCCGTCGCCCACGAACGGCGCGTCCTGCCAACCGAACGCCTCCTGCACCTTGACCGCCAGCAGCGGCGCATCCGGGTCGGTGTAGTCGACGCGTAGCCACGACCCGCTCGGCACCCGCAGGCGGGGCGGCGCGATCTCGTCCAGCCGCCCCGCGTGGGGCCAGGGCAGTAGCCGGCGAAGAGCCGCAACCACATCGATGCGCCGAAGGTCGTCCCGACCGGCGGCCTTGGCCAGCTCCGGGCCGAGCCACCCGACGGCGCCGGCCAGCAGCGCGTCGTCCCCGACGTCGGGCCACGGTGCCGAGAAAACGCGATAGCAGAAGGCGAGCCGCTGCTGCAGTTCGCGCGCCTCACGGCTCCACGACAGCAGGTCGAGACCCTCGCCGCGCAGGCCGGCCAGCAGCGCCTCGGTGACCAACGCGCGCGGCGGGTCGGCGAGGGTCCCCTCGGTCAGGACGACCGCGCCCAGCCGCTCGACCCGGCGCGCGACGACGTCGCCGTCGGACCAGGTGACCTCCTCGCTGGCGGCGATGAGCGGTGCGCCGGCCTCCCGTGCGGTCGCCTCGTCGATCGCCGCCGCGAGCCGCACGCGGGCCGCCGCCCGCCCCGCCGACCGGTCGGCCACCGCGACGGCGAGCCACTTCGCGCCAGCCAGCGGCGACGTGGGCGCCAACTCTGCGGCGGTGCCGCCGGCCATCAGGTAGGTGCCGGATCCGTTGGTCCGCGCGCGGGCGAGCCGCTCGGGAAACGCCAGCCCGACGACGAGCCCGGCGGTCAGATCGTCGGGCGGGTTCCCACCGGCCTTTTCTCGGGTACCGGCGGCAGCCAGCAACCGCCGTACCTCCTCCCGCCACCGGGCAGTGGCACTGCGGTCAGCACCGTTTCGCGCGGCTCTCCACGCCGCGGCCAGGTCATCGGTCGGGCCGGCCAACGTGTCGTCGGACAGCAGCGCCACCACCTCCGCCGCGCGGCGCGGCCCGACCAGGGCGGCGCCGTCGAGCAGGGCCCGCGCGAGGCGAGGATGTGCGCCCACCGCGGCCATCCGGCGCCCACGAGCGGTGACCCGCCTGTCGCCGTCGACGGCGTCGAGCGCGCGCAGTGTCTCGCGCGCCGCCCGCATCGCCGCCGGCGGCGGTGGATCGGGCAGGGCCAGCCCGGCGCCGTCGGGATGCCCCCAGCAGGCCAGGGCCAAGGCGAAGCCGGTGAGGTCGGCCCCGGCGATCTCCGGCTCCGGCCGGGCCGGCAGCCGCTCGTGCTCGGCCACCGACCAGCACCGGTACACCACACCGGGGCCTTCCCGTCGGGCGCGGCCGGCACGCTGCTCCGCCGCCGCGCGGGACACCCGTACCGTGACGAGCGAACCGAGCCCGCGCGTGTGGTCGGTGCGCGGGACCCGGGCCAGGCCGGCGTCGACGACGACCCGTACCCCCGGGACGGTCAGGCTGGTCTCGGCGAGCGAGGTCGCGAGCACCACGCGCCGCCGCTCGGCCGGGCGGAGCACCAGGTCCTGCACTGCGGCGGGCAGCCGGCCGTGGAGCACCGCGACGTCCTCGGTGAGGTCGGCCAGCCGCCCGCTGACCGCGGCCAGCTCGCCCGCACCGGGCAGGAACACCAGGACATCCCCGTCGGCCTCGCGCCACGCCCGGCGGACGATGGCAGCCACGTGCTCGAGGAGCCTCGGGTCCACACGCAGCCCATGGGCCGGCACGACCGGCCGGGCCGGCGGACACCAGACCAGCTCGACCGGGTACGCCGCGCTGTCGGCAGTGACGACCGGTACAGGCTCGTGCGCGCCGAGGATGGCCGCAAGCCGCTCGGCCTCGGCGGTCGCCGAGGTGGCGACGAGGCGCACGTCGGGGCGCAGGGTGGCGCGCACGTCGACGAGGAAGGCGAGCGCGAGGTCGGTGTCGAGGTGGCGTTCGTGGCACTCATCGAGGACGACGGCGGCCACGCCGGGGAGGTCGGGATCGTGCTGGAGCCGCTGGACGAGCAGCCCGGTGGTGACGACTTCGACGCGAGTGGCCGGGCCAGCGCGCCGCTCCCCGCGTACCGCGTAGCCGACCGAGGCGCCGACCTCCTCGCCGATCAGCGCGGCCATCCGACGCGCCGCGGCTCGTGCGGCAACCCGTCGCGGCTCGGCGACAATAATCCGGCCGCCCAGCCGCCCAGCGAGGGCAAGGGGCAGCAGGGTGGTCTTGCCCGTGCCGGGCGGCGCGACGAGCACCGCCGCGCCGCGCCGATCAACCTCGTCGAGCAGCGCCGGCAGGACCGTCCGAACCGGAAGGGCAGGCAGACTCAACAGATCAGGCAGGACCTTCGCGTCGGAATCGGCGGTCACCGGGCCAGTCTCCCGTACCGCGCGGCAGCGGCGTACCAGCATGATCAGGTAAGCCACCGCCTGGCCGGCGCTCATCTGCCCGCTGCTGCTCGCCGTCACCGCGGGGACGTTCTCGGTCAAGGTAAGGGCTTTACGGTGGCGCCGCTTGGTACGCCTCCGCGACGATGCCCGTGCTCACCACCGCGTGGGCGCCTGGTCAGCCGACAACTCCCTCGTCGACGACGACGCGGCCATCGCCTTCTCGACGAGCACCCCGAGCCGGACGTGCCATGATCCGGACAGCTCGGTTGAGGCGACGATTCTTACGTCCACGCTCGCGTCTGCCGCGATCCGGGCGCCCCGCAACCGACCGGACCCGGTTGCAGCTGCCGTACGGTCGTAGCCGAGAAGAGGGCGTTGGATGCGTCGCGGAAATGGGGCCCCGATCCACAGGGCTTGGTCCGGTCAGCTCGCCCCCTTTTCCGCCCGGACGCTGATCGAGTCCACGATCGCCCGCGGCACCGTCCCGCCAAGCTGCACGCGGACAAGGCCTACGACCAACGTTTGCTGCGCACCGAACTACGCCGACGCGGGATCACCCCACGCATCGCCCGCAAGGGCATCGAGTCCTCGACCCGGCTAGGCCGCCACCGCTGGATCGTCGAGTCCAGCCTGTCCTGGCTGCTACGCAACCGCCGCCTGGTCCGCCGCTACGACCGCATCGCCGAGCTCTTCGAAGCCTTCGCCACCATCGGCGCCGCCCTGATCTGCTACCGCCGCCTGATCAAGGTCACCAGTTGAGACACGCCCTTAGAGGCTCGCCACAGCAAACGCAGCAGTGCGGCAGCCGGAACCACGTCTGAGCACGGCTGTTCGGGCCTTCAGGTGGCAAGAGCCGACACCTCCCGCCGCCACGTGGAGCTTGCGCCGCCACTAGTCAGTGTTACTATGTACCAGTAGTCAGTATCGCTGAGTAGTACGGGGAGGTGTTCCGTGGGCAAGCAGATGACGGAGATGCTCAAGGGCACGCTGGAGGGCATCGTCCTCGCGATCCTGTCCGTGCGGCCCGCGTACGGCTACGAGATCACGGCGTGGCTGCGGGGGCAGGGCTTCTCCGACATCGCCGAGGGCACCGTCTACGCCGTGCTCGTCAGGATCGAGCAGAAGTGCCTCGTCGACGTGGAGAAGATCCCGTCCGAGAAGGGGCCGCCACGCAAGGTGTATTCCCTCAACGCTCAGGGACAGGAATACCTCGAAGAGTTCTGGAGGACCTGGAGCTTCCTCGCTGAACGGCTCGAACAGCTCCACGAAGGAGGCAGATGACCATGTTCTCAAAGTTCATCTCAAAAGTGGTCGGCGAGAAGGGGCAATGGCGGGAGTACAAGGCGCGCGCAAGACAACTTCCCGCGAGCTATCGCACGGCGGTCGATGCGCTGGAGCGGTACCTGAGGTACTTCGGGACGGGGGGCGGCGGGACTGCGATTTACGAGGACCTCATCGACCTGTTCGAACAGAGCGCGGCGAACGGAACCCCGATCCGCGAGATCGTCGGGGAAGACCCCGTGGAGTTCATCGAGGCGTTCGTCCGGAACTATCCGAAGGGTCAGTGGATCATCCGGGAGCGGGAACGGCTGACCAACGCGATCGAACGCGCCGCCGGAGAAAACACCGGAACAGAAGAGAGGGCAGTCTGATGGCGGCACAGCAAGTCCCGGCGATCCATGTGCAGGGTCTGGAGAAGTCGTACAAGCAGCTGCATGTGCTGCGTGGCGTGGACTTCGACGTGGAGCGGGGTGGCATCTTCGCCCTGCTCGGCTCGAACGGGGCGGGCAAGACCACGGTCGTGAGAATCCTGTCCACGCTGCTCAAGGCGGACGCGGGGGCGGCCAACGTCAACGGCTTCGATGTCGCCACGCAGGCTGCGGACCTTCGGGAGTCCATCAGCCTCACCGGGCAGTTCGCGGCCGTCGATGAGATCCTCAGCGGGCGGGAGAACCTTGTGCTGGTCGCCCGGTTGCGGCACCTCAAGGACCCGGGCAAGATCGCGGATGACCTGCTCGATCGTTTCTCGCTGACCGACGCGGCCGCGCGGAAGGTGTCGACGTATTCGGGTGGGATGCGCCGCCGCCTCGACATCGCGATGAGCCTCATCGGGAATCCGCTGGTGATCTTCCTGGACGAGCCGACGACCGGGCTCGACCCGCAATCCCGCGTCGAAGTGTGGAACAGCGTCAAGGAGCTCGCCGGGCAGGGTACGACGGTGCTGCTCACGACGCAGTATCTGGACGAGGCCGAACAACTCGCCGACCGGATCGCGATCCTCCACGAGGGCCGGATCATCGTGAACGGCACCCTCGCCGAACTCAAGCAGCTGCTCCCGCCCGCCAAGGTCGAATACGTCGAGGAGCAGCCCACCCTCGACGACGTCTTCCTCGCGATCGTCGGTGCCGACGGCAAGGACGGCGACGCTGGGCTGGCAATGACCGTAGCGTCGGCGCGGACGAGTAAGGAACAACGATGACCAAGCATTTCTTCGGCGACACCGCCGTCCTGCTGGGACGATCCCTGCGCCACATCACGCGCAGCCCGGACACCATCATCACGACCACGATCATGCCGATCGCCTTCATGCTCCTGTTCGTCTACGTGTTCGGCGGCGCGATCAACTCAGGGTCGGATTCGTATGTGAGCTACCTGCTGCCCGGCATTCTGCTCATCACGATTGCGTCTGGCATCTCCTACACCGCATTCCGGCTCTTCCTGGATATGAAGGGCGGCATCTTTGAGCGATTTCAGTCGATGCCGATCGCACGGTCGTCCGTGCTGTGGGCGCACGTGCTGACCTCGCTGGTCGCCAATCTGATCTCGCTCGTTGTCGTCGTGCTCGTCGCCCTCCTCATGGGCTTCCGCTCGGGGGCGGGAGTGCTGGCGTGGCTCGCGGTCGCCGGCATCCTGATCCTGTTCACCCTGTCGTTGACGTGGATCGCCGTAATCCCCGGTCTCTCCGCAAAGTCCGCGGACGGCGCGAGCGCGTTCTCCTACCCGCTCATCTTCCTGCCGTTCATCAGCTCGGCATTCGTGCCCACCGACACCATGCCCGGCCCCGTGCGCGCCTTCGCCGAGAACCAGCCGGTGACGTCGATCGTCAACGCGATCCGCGACCTGTTCACACAGCAGCCGGTCGGCACCGACATCTGGATCGCCCTCGCCTGGTGCCTCGGCATCCTCATCGTCGCGTACATCTTCGCCACGGTCACTTACCGCCGCAGGATCTCCTAGCCTAGGCCGTAAACGGCAGTCCCAGCCCGCTGGCAGGAGAAGGAATACCGCCGTGGCAAATACATACGCTGCCCCAGTAAAAGGAGCGGAATTGCGTCAGACGCAACATTCCGCACCGCCGGAGTGAGCGTCTGAGCTGCTGCAATCGACTGCTCCACCGGGGCGGCGGCCACCGACCCGCGCCGCCGTGACCGTGCGGCAGCCTCCCGGAGGTGAGCGAGGCGGTGATGCCGCCGGCGGGCGAGGGCGGGCGGAAGTGGTTCGGCCCCGGGGCGGCCGGATCGGTACCGCCAGCTTGCTGGTCGACGTCGGGCACGAGGTGCTGGCCGCGCTCCTGCCGAGCCCGGCGACCTCGACACTGCAGGCGCCGGCCGCCGCCCTGGGTGCGATCGAGGGCGTCTCGGATGGGCTGGCCGTGCTGGCCGGGCTGGCGCGACTGGCCGGCGGTGCGCTGACCGACGATCCCCACCGGCAGCGGGCCACCGCCGTCGGCGGGTACACCACAACGGCGGTGCTGGCCGCGCGACCGTGCGGCCACGGCGGTGTCGCGGGTCGGGCTACTTCGCGCCGGGCGTGGGCCGCCCGTGGGTTGCGGGTGCCGTCCCGTAACCCCTCCTGGACCATCGCCCGACTCCCAGCGGACTGCCTTCCGCCGCGCCCGCGTAACAACCCCCGGGCCGCCGGGGTCCTGTCCGAACGCCTCGACCGCCGCCAGCGCGGCGAAGTCCCGGCCTGGTGCGACGGACTCGTTGAGTGATCCCAAGCCCTGATCGATCATCCAGGCGCCGATGATCACGGCGAGACAGGGGCGCCAGCGTGCCGTCTAGCCCGTCCAGTCCGCCAGCGGTCGAAATCGTCCGTTGGCTCCCGAGCACACGACGAGCACACAACCGTCCACACTGGACATGAAAATGGCTCCGATCTGAGGAGAAACCCCAGGGTCAGAGCCTTGATCACGGGTGCGCCGCCAGGGACTCGAACCCCGAACCCGCGGATTAAGAGCTGGGTCAACGACGCGGTTTGGGCGCCGCCGTGGGCCATTCTGGATCAATACCGAGCCGCTCAGCGGATGCGCTCCGTCCGGGCGCCGACCGCTGACGCTCTGGCTTGATTGTCGCGCCGCACCGGGGGCGGCGAGTCCGACACGCCCGGGGTGCAGGTCAGCCGCCAGAAGCCCGTTGCCGAATACCGTCAAGATCCGGACGGCGCGGCGCGGAGCAGCACGCGAC
>WNGF01000765.1_pt1 | contig 66858 bp, 63 predicted proteins | sample 5400641 | NCBI WGS metagenome assembly WNGF01 (sample SAMN13153371, study PRJNA577476) | soil metagenome | isolation source: 80 cm soil or saprolite under grassland replicate 2 | place: USA:California | collected 2016-06-15
GCGCGCCTGTCCGGGACCGTCGCCGAGAAGGGCGCGGACCACGCGATCCTCGACGTGGCGGGCGTCGGCTACCTCGTCCACCTGTCGGCGGTGACGCTCGCCCGCCTCCCGCCGCAGGGGAACCCGGCGACGCTCCGGACGTTCACGAACGTGCGGCAGGACGCGATCGAGCTCTACGGCTTCGCGACCGAGGACGAGGAGTCGGTCTTCCGCGCCCTCATCGACGTGAAGGGGGTCGGCCCCCGCGCCGCGCAGAACATCCTCTCGGGGATCGACGCGAAGGACCTCGCCACGGCGGTCGCGCAGGGCGATCACGCGCGGCTCACGAAGGTGCCCGGCATCGGGAAGAAGACGGCGGAGCGGCTCGTCGTCGAGCTGAGGGAGAAGCTCGCGGTGCTCGCCCGCGCCGCGGGACCTGCGCGGGCGGCGCGGGACGGCGACGCGCTCGAGCAGCTCCGGCAAGCGCTCGTGAACCTCGGCTACAAGGCGCCGCAGGCGGACGGCGCCGTGGATCGGCTCCGCGCCGAGTCCGACGGGAAGCAGCTCGACGACCTCCTGCGCGACGCGCTGAAGCTGCTCCGCGGCTAGCGCGATGACGAGCCGTCACCCCCGGCTGCTACCTTCCCGAGCGCGATGCCCGTGAAGCCGCTCCGCGACGTCTCCCCGAGGCCCCAGGAGGGCGAGGAGCGCCTCGAGCAGTCGCTCCGCCCCGCGACGTTCGACGAGTACGTGGGGCAGGAGAAGATCGTCCACAACTTCAAGGTCTACGCGAAGGCCGCGAAGGCGCGCGGCGACGCGCTCGATCACGTCCTCCTCTCCGGCCCGCCCGGGCTCGGCAAGACCTCGCTCGCGCACATCCTCGCCCGCGAGCTCGCCGTCACGCTGCACGTGACGAGCGGCCCGGCGCTCGTGAAGAAGGGCGACCTCGCGGGCCTGCTCACCGCGCTCGCGCCGCGGGACATCCTCTTCATCGACGAGATCCACCGGCTCTCGCCCGCCGTCGAGGAGGCGCTCTATCCGGCGATGGAGGACTTCCGCTTCGACGTCGTCCTCGGCGCCGGCATCGGCGCGCAGACGATGGAGATGAAGCTCGAGCGGTTCACCCTCGTCGGCGCGACGACGCGCACGGGCCTGCTCGCGTCGCCGCTCCGGGATCGCTTCCCGATCCAGGAGCGGCTCGGGTATTACGAGCCGGCGGAGCTGCACGAGATCGCGGTGCGCGCGGCGGCGAAGCTCTCGCTGCCCGTCGAGCCCGCCGGGGCCGAGGAGCTCGCGCGGCGCGCGCGCGGAACGCCGCGCATCGCCATCCGGCTCCTGCAGCGGGCCCGCGACTTCGCGCAGGTCGAGGGCGACGGCCGGCTCACGAAGGCGATCGTGGACACGACGCTCGCGCGGCTCGAGGTGGACGAGAAGGGGCTCGACGCGATGGACCGCCGCATCCTCACCGTCGTCCTCGACACGTTCGGCGGCGGCCCGGTGGGGATCGACGCGGTCGCCGCGGCGGTCGGCGAGGAGCGCGACACGATCGAGGACGTCTACGAGCCCTTCCTCGTGCGCGAGGGGTACCTCGCCCGCACGCCGCGCGGGCGCGTCGCGCTCCCGGCGGCGTACCAGCACCTCGGCCGCGAGAAGCCGAGGGGCGGACAGGGCAGCCTCATCTAGATCGCGCGACGTGCGCCGCGCTCGCCGCGGACGGGGTCGTGGACCTCGACCACTGGAGCCCGAGCGCAGCGTGCGCGGGTGAACTCCCATTCACCCTGAGCGTAGCGCCGCCGAAGGCGGCGCGGAGTCGAAGGGCGACCTCGACCAAGCAGCCACGGCTGACGGACGTTCCCGCCCGGGCGCTGGGCCGGGGAGGGTCGTCGTCCCTCGCTCCGGGCCTAGAGTCGCGCCCGGGCGCCGTATGACGTGAGGGCGCCGAAGCGCAGACGCCGGGGCACGTCCGCCCGGTCCGGCCGGCGCTTGACCATGGGTGAATGGCTCGAAGATGGGCGGCCGTCCCGGTCCGTGCACCGCGGCTCCGTACTTTGAATTGGGTCCATCCGCAGCGACCGGCCCTACGCAGCGGGAGACGACCCCCGCCCGGCCGAGCGCGCCCGGGAAAGCAGCGGTCGCGATGAGCGTGTCCGCGGGACCGACGTGAACCGCACGGTTCGAGCCATACGCGCGCGCGCCCGGAGAGCCGCAGCGAAGCCGGCCGGGCGCCGCCGGCGCCGCATCGCGGAGGCGCCACTCTCTCCCGATCGTGCGCGCGCGGCTCGAGCCGCCGCTCTGCGCCGTGAGGACTGTCTGAGCGCGCGCAGGCGCTTCAGCGCTCTGCGCGCGCGAGTTCCGCAACGGCGCCGTGCCCCGCTCTCGTCGCGCGCGACGATCGCAGCATTTCCGCCGGAGCGCCTGCGGCGCCGCGGTGTCCGACCGGCGGCAGCGGCTCGTTCGAGCATCCCTCCCCCTCACCCCGCCCTCTCCCCCGCTTCGCGGCGGCGAGGGAGAGATGGCGAGGGAGAGATGCTGGCTGGCGTCTACGGTCCTCTAGAAGGTGAACCGCCTCGAGCGCCATGTCGGCCTTCGACCGATGAGGCGCACGAGCAGGAACCCCGCGGCGAACCCGCCGATGTGCGCGAAGAACGCGACGCCGCCGCCCGGCGATCCGCCGAAAAGCACCGAGGCGACCTGGATCGCGAACCAGCCGAGGATGAAGAAGCGCGCCGGCAGGTAGGTGAGCCGCACGTAGAAGACGATCACGATCGCGGTGAGGACGCGCGCGCTCGGGAAGAGCACGAGGTAGGCGGCGAGGACGCCCGCGATGGCGCCCGACGCGCCGACCATCGGCACGAGCTCGTCGCCCGATGCGGCGGACGCGAAGGTCTGCACGAGCGCCGCGGCGATCCCGGCGAGCAGGTAGAAGCCGAGGTAGCGCACGCGCCCGAGCGCGTCCTCGACGTTGTTCCCGAAGATCCAGAGCGACAGCATGTTGAAGCCGAGGTGGAGCCAGCCCCCGTGCAGGAACATGCTCGTCAGGATCGTGAACGGCGGCGGGACGATGTCGCGCCACTCGATGTCGCGAAAGGTGAGGACCTCGAATGGGATCGCGCCGCCGCGGAACGCGGATAGCTCGAGGCCGACCCGGAGCTGCCACACGAACGCGACGACGTTCGCCGCGACGAGCGCGTACGTGACGATGGCCGTCCGTTCGGTGGGGAGGTCGTCCTTGAGAGGGATCACACGCCCAGCTTCCGCCGCTCGTCGCACATGGTATAAGGCGCCGCGTCGAAACCGGTGATGCACCGTGCCGGTCTGACAACGATGTCGCGATCCGAGGACGTCTCGAGGGTCCGGATCGTGCCGCGCGGGGACGCGCGGAGGGCTGGGGGCGGAAAGCGCCAGGAATCGCCCGTCACTTCGCGCCCTTGGACCGGCGCGGTCATGCGATGAAACCCGCCGATTTTCCGGGTGATTGGCATGTCGATTGCTCGGAAGGGTGCCGCTCGGGTGAGCAGGCCCGGCGAGGGGACACGCATCGATGGCACACTGGAATCAACGGACGGTCGCGAAGCGGGTCTCCTGCACGGGAGTGGGGCTCCACTCCGGCAAGCCGGCCACGCTGACGCTCGCGCCCGCCGCGGCCGACGCAGGCATCTCGTTCGTGCGGATGGACCTCGGGGTCGAGATCCCCGCGCGCAACGAGTTCGTCGCCGACACGACGCTCTCGACGAACCTCGCGAACGGCGCCGCGCGCGTCCACACGGTCGAGCACGTCATGGCCGCGCTCCATGGCATGGGGATCGACAACTGCCGCGTCGAGGTGGACGGCCCCGAGATCCCGATCCTCGACGGCTCCGCCGCGCCGTTCGTCTGCCTCATCCAGGAGGCCGGCATCCAGGTGCAGCGCGCCGGGAAGCGCTGGCTCGTCATCGAGGAGCCGATCGAGGTCCGCGATGGCGACAAGCTCGCGCGGCTCGAGCCGGCCGACTCGTTCTCCGTCGAGTTCACCGCCGACTTCGACCATCCGCTCATCACGAACCAGGCGTTCCGGTCCACCGTGAACGACCGCACCTTCGAGCGCGAGATCGCGCGGGCGCGGACCTTCTGCTTCCGCAGGGACATCGAGCGCATGCAGGCGGCCGGGCTCGCAAAGGGCGGCAGCCTCGCGAACGCGATCGTCGTCGACGAGTTCTCGATACTGAACCCCGAGGGGCTGCGGTTCCCGGACGAGTTCGCGCGCCACAAGGTGCTCGACGCGGTCGGCGACCTCGCGCTGTTCGGCCTCCCGGTGCTCGGCGCGCTCACCGCCGTGAAGAGCGGCCACGCGCTGAACCAGGGCCTCGTGAAGAAGGTGCTCGCGAACGCCACCTCGCACCGCGTGGTGCGCGTCTCGGCCGAGGCAGAGGCGCCGCGCCGTGCCGGGGTCCCGGCGCTCGCGGTCGCCGAGGGCCGCGCGGGCTAGACCCCCGCCCGCAGGATTTCCAGGGGAGACGACCCCCGGCGGCCGGCGAGCGCCGGCACCGGCGGTCGTCACGTCTTCAGCGCCGCCTACCGACCGGTCGGGTGCGGATCCACGCTGCCGCCCGGGCGGATCTCCCCGCGCCAGGCGCCCGTCTCCGCCGACCGTTCCTCGATGAACTTCTTGAACCGCTCGAGGTCCCCCTCGACGCGGCGCGACACCACCCCGAGGATGTCGCCGACCTTCTCGACGAAGCCCTTCGGGTCGTACTCGAGGGAGAGCGAGACCCGGCACCGCTGCGCGTCGATCGGCATGAACGTGACGACGCCCGCGTTCACCGCGCCGCGCGTGTGGCGCCAGGCGATCGACTGGTCCGGCTGCTGGTGCACGATCTCCGCGTCCCACTCCTCCGTCTTCCCGCCGATCTTCGCCTTCCAGTGAAGGAGCTTGTCGTCGAGCTGCACGACCTCCTCGACCCCCTCCATGAACCGGGGGAACTCCTCGAACTGCGTCCACTGGTCGTAGACCATCCGCAGAGGACGCTCGATCTCCACGCTCTTCTCTACCCGTGCCATCTCGCCTCCCGTGTGTGGGCCGCGTCTCCCGACGCGGCGCGTTCTCAGACCCGCTGCGGCGAGAGCGGCGCACCGGGCACCGGCGCCGGCTGCGTGCGCCCGAGCAGCATGCGGTCCCGCGGGACGCCCGCGCGCCCGCCGAGCATCGCCGAGGCGAGGGTCAGCAGGCCGTAGATGAAGAACGCCCACGACCCGGCGGCCCCGGCGGTCTTCGCCGCGGCAGCTGCCTCGTCCTTGTCCTGCGTGGCCTGGTCGCGGAGCTGCTGCGCCCGCGCCCGCCCCTCGTCGGCCCGCTGCTGCGCCTGCTCCTGGAGCTGCGGGTTCGCCGCAGCGGCCTGACCTGCGGCCTGGGCGGCGCCGCCCACGGCGGACGCGGCCGCGCCGGCGGTGCGCGTGACCGCCATCGTCGCGATCCAGAGGCCCGCGACGATCATGAACCCCCACAGCGCAGCGCCGTGGAGCATGCCCCCGAGCCTCGAGTCGGACTGGCTGAGGCGCGACGCGAGCCAGGCCGCGAGGAACATCGCGACGATCCCGCAGATGACGCCCCAGATCCCGAACCCGATCCCGAGACCCTGCCACTGTCCGAGGTCCCTCGGATCGAACGCGGCGAACCCGATCCCCGCCCCGAGCGCGAGGAGCAGCATCCAGACCCCGAACCCGAAGAAGAACCCTGCGAACAGCGCTCCCCAGCTCACACGCCAACTCGCAACATCTGCGAGCGACTCCCGCGTCGCCACCGTGGCCATCGTCCCCTCCCTCGGAGGCGGCCCAGCGCAGCATGCGCCGCCATCACCCTCCCAGGACGACGTTGCGTACTGAGGTGGGCGATGTCAGGCACGGAGCGCGCGTCCCCGAGGCGAGCGGCCCCGCGCGTGGACACGTTTCGCGGGTGACCAGCGGCGGCGCACGCCGGCGTGGTGTCGGGCGCTCTGCCGGGAGGCGGCCAGGCCGTCCGGCCGACGTGGGGCGCGCGCGGCGCGTGCGCGACGGAGGAGGGGGAGCGATGACGGGTACGTGCGAGGTCTGCGGGAACGAGTACGACAAGGCGTTCTCGATCGAGATGGCCGGCAAGCGGCACCTCTTCGACAGCTTCGAGTGCGCGATCCAGGCGCTCGCGCCCCGGTGCGCGCACTGCGGGTGCCGGGTGATCGGGCACGGGACCGAGGCGGACGCGAAGACCTACTGCTGTGCGCACTGCGCGCACTCGGCGGGCGTCCACGACGTCGCCGATCGCGCGGGGCAGCACGCGCCCGCCCACTGAGCGGCCCGAGCGCGCGGCGCAGGGTCAGGAGCGCGCCGGCCGGATGGTGCGGTCGACGAGCCGCTTCGCTAGGGCGGTCGCGACTGCGACCCCGACCGCGGTCGCGATCTTGTTCGCCGTCGTCGGCTCCGCGGCGACGCGATCCGGGTGCTGGAACAGCCGCCCGAGCGCACGGCGCGTCTCGCGTGCCCGCACCGACGGGCGGCGGCTCTGGCGCTTGCCGCGGACGACGAGCGCGATCGCGCCGCCGAGCACGAGCGCCGCGACCGTCGCGAGCGCCGCGACGACGATGGGGTGGCGGCTCATCTGCAGCCGGACGTCCGTCGCCTCGTGCCGGCGACGGTCGAGCTCCCCGACGAGGCCGCCGAGCTCGGTGCGCAGCACGTCGATCTCGCCCGCGACGCGGTGGACGTCCTCGGACCGCGCAGACCCGTTCTTCACGCGATCTGCTCCTTCGCCCATCGGACGTCCTCCCGCAGCGAGCGCCGGGTCGTGTCGAGCGGCTTCTTCACCCGCCGCGCCCAGCCCCAGAACCCGACCCCCGTCCCGATCGCGAGCACCACCGCCGCGACAAGGAGCGCGGCGGCCCAGCCCGGGAGGACCTCGCCCTCCATGAGGGCGAGCACGATCGCGACGAGGAGGAGCTGCACGGTGAGGATCCCGCACAGGCCGGCGGCGCCGAGGCCACCCGCCGTCCTGATCTCCGCCCGCACGTCGGCCTTGAGCTCCGCCTTCGCGAGCTCGATCTCCTTGCGGGCGAGGAGGCTGCCCTTGCGCGCGAGCTCGGTCACGAGATCGCGCGTCCGCATGCCGCGCAGCGGATCCGCCGGCACCTCGCGCGTTCCTACGCGCGCCTTCCTGGGCGCGCTCGCCGCGCGCTCCGCGGGGCGCGGCGCCGGGCGCTCCGCCCGACCGGGGGGGCCTCGTCCTTCCGTAGCGCCTCGTCCTTCGGTTGCGCCACGGACTTCGGTCGCGCCGCGCGTTTCGGTCGCGCCGCGCGCTTCGGTCGCGCCGCGCGCTTCGGTCGCGCCGCGCGGCGGCGCCGGATGGGCGCCGGCCTCGATGAGCCGCCCGGTGTCGTCCATGGCTTCCCCCCACTGGCCTGGCCGCCGCCGCGCGGCCCCTGGGAGAAGGTGGGCCTGCGTGCGCCGCGCGTCAGCGGGCGCGCGCTCGCTCGAGCGCCGTCGCGTCGGGCAGCCGCTGCCGGAGCGAAAGGACGGGCGCGAACAGGTCGCCTTCCGCGGCGACCCGCGCGAGGACGTCCCGCGCCTCGAGGGTGAGCCCGTCGGGTCGCCGGGCGCGCGCTGCGCGCTCCACCTCGCGCCAGCGCAGCGGGGTGGAGATCGTCGGGCGCGCCCGCGCCCGGAGCGAGTACGCGCAGACGGTCGTCTTGTTCCTGTCGTTCTGGCTCCAGTCCACGAGCACCTTCCCCCCGCGCAAGCTCTTCAGCATCCGCTCGACGACGAGCGCGGGGTGGGCCCGCTCGAGGAGGCGCGCGACGGCGTGCGCGAACGCCTTCGTGTCGTCGTACGTCGCGGTGCCGTCGAGCGGCACGTAGATCTGGAGCCCCTTCGAGCCGGAGGTCTTCGGGAAGCTCTCGAGCCCGAGCCGGTCGAGGAGCCGGCGCAGGAGGAGCGCGACCTCGCAGCAGGTGACGACGTCGGCGGGCGGCCCGGGGTCGAGGTCGAAGGCGAGCGTCGTCGGTCGCTCGAAGCTCCCGGCAAGCGCGAGCGGCGTGTGGAGCTCGAGGTCGGCGATCGACGCCACCCACACGAGCGACGCGAGATCGTCGACGACGCAGTACCGGATGTTCTCCTGGTTCCCCTCGCTCCAGATCGGGGCGGTGCGCACCCACGACGGGCGATGCGCCGGGCAGCGCTTCTCGTAGAAGAAAAGACCGTCGACGCCGTCCGGGTAGCGCTTGAGCGTGAGCGGCCGGTCGCGCAGGTGCGGCAGGAGCACGGGCGCGATCCGCGCGTAGTAGTCGACGACGTCGCCCTTCGTGAATCCTGCCTCCGGGTAGAAGACCTTGTCGAGGTTCCGGAGCAGGATCCGGCGCCCCTCCACCTCCACCTCGACGGCCTTCCGGGCGCTCACGCCCGCTTCTTCTTCCCGGTCCGGCGGGCGGTTCGGGCCGCCTGGGCGGGCGCGTGGTGGCGAGCACCGCGCGCCGGCCCCGCCTCCTTCTCGGCGCCCTCGTCACCGCGGCGCCGCGCCGCCGCGAGGCTCGCCGAGAGCGCGTCCGCGAGGCTCACGACCCGAGCCGGTGCCGCCTCCTCCTCGGGCGGCTCGATCACCTCGCCCGCGGCCTTCTTCTCGACGAGCGCGAGGACCCGCTCGCGGTGCACGTCCGGGTAGCGAGCCGGCTCGAACGGCGCGGAGAGCGAGCCCACGAGCTGCTCCGCCATCTGCAGCTCCCGCTCGGACGGCTCGACCGCGCGCGGGATCTCGAGCGACGCGACCGGCACGACCTCGTCGGCGCGGTTCATGGTGGAGACGGCGAGGCCGTCCTCGATCGGACGGACGCAGCAGAGCGCCTCGCGGGTCCGCAGGACGAACGAGGCGATCGCGACCTTGCCGGTACGCCGCATCGCGTCCACGAGGAGCCGGTACGCCTTCGCGGCGGTCTTGTCCGGCACGAGGTAGTAGGTGGACTCGTAATAGATGGGGTCGATCTCGGCGAGGTCGACGAAGTCGCGGATCTCGATCGTGCGCGTCGCCTTCGGGTCGAGCGCAGCGAGCTCCTCCTCGGTGACCGTGACGTAGCGCTCCTTCCCGACCTCGTACCCCTTCACGATCTCCTCGTAGGGCACCTCGCGCTCCTCGGCGCTGCAGAAGCGCTTCATCCGGATGCGCGCGCCGTCCTTGGCGTGGAGCATGTGGAAGTGGACCTCCTTCTGCGTCACGGCGGTGAAGAGCTTCACGGGCACGTTCACGAGCCCGAACGTCAGCGCGCCGCTCCAGATGGCCCTCGGCATCTCCGGTCCTCCCGGCTCAAACCATCGTTCCCCGGGCGGGCTCCGGCAACGCGGACCGCTTCCGCGCGGGGCGCGCGGGACGCACGTTCGCGGCGGAGGTCGTCATGCCGAAGAAGCCGAACGAGAGCGAGCGCGAGGAGACCCCGCGGACCGATCTGCCGCCCGTCAAGGAGCCGTACTACGAGGGGTACTTCGGGACGGACGAGGAGGAGGGGGTCGTCCGCGAGGACGAGGCCGGGGACGAAGAGAAGCCGGCCGAGCGGGCCGAGGAGGCGGCCGGCGGCGACCGCGGGATCGAGTAGCGGCGGGAGCGCCGGAGGGCACTCCCGCCGGCCGAGGGGCGAAGGGCTCTGCTACGTCGCGGCGAGCCGCGACCGGACTACCACGTCCCGAAGCGGCGGCGCGCCTCCGCGGCGAGCGCGTCGCGGTGCTTCGGGTGCGCGATCGCGATGAGGGCGGCCGCGCGCTGGCGCAGGTTCTTTCCGAACAGGTCGGCGATCCCGTGCTCCGTCACGACGAAGTGGACGTGCGCCCGCGTCGTGACGACGCCCGCCGCCGGCTTGAGCGTCGAGACGATGCGCGCGTCGCCGCTGCTCGTCATCGAGGGGAGGGCGATGATGGGCTTGCCGCCCTCCGAGAGGGCCGCGCCGCGGATGAAGTCCATCTGCCCGCCGACGCCGGAGTACTGGCGATCTCCGATGGAGTCGGCGCAGACCTGGCCCGTGATGTCCACCTCGATGGCGGAGTTGATCGCGGTGACCTTGGGGTTCCGCCGGATCACCGCGGTGTCGTTGATGTACGCCATGTCGAGCATGGCGACGAGCGGGTTGTCGTCGAGGAAGTCGTAGAGCCGCTTCGAGCCGATCGCGAACCCGGCGACGATCTTGCCGGGGTGGACGCGCTTCGCCTCCCCGGTGACGACGCCCTTCTCGACGAGGTCCACGATCCCGTCCGAGATCATCTCGGTGTGGATCCCGAGCCGGTGGTGGTCGCCGAGGGCCGCGAGCGTCGCCTGCGGGATCGCGCCGATGCCGATCTGCAGCGTCGCGCCATCGTCCACGAGCTCCGCGCAATGGCGGCCGATCGAGCGCTCCACGTCGGTGAGCTCGCGCGGCGGGACCTCGTGGATCGCCTCGTCCACCTCGACCATCGAGTCGATCTGGTCCACGTGGATGAGCCCGTCGCCGTGGGTGCGCGGCATCCGCCGGTTCACCTGGGCGATCACCGTGCGCGCGGTCTGGACCGCGGCGCGCGTCACGTCCACCGACACGCCGAGCGAGCAGAAGCCGTGGCGGTCGGGAGGCGAGACGTGGATCAGGGCGACGTCGAGCGGCAGGATGCCGGTGCGGAAGAGCGACGGGACCTCGGAGAGGAACACCGGGCAGTAGTCGGCGCGTCCCTCCTCGACCGCGCGGCGCACGTTCGCCCCGACGAACAGGGCGTTCACCCGGAAGCTCTTCGCCATCTCCGGGGCGGCGTACGGTGCGTCGCCCTCGGTGTGGAGCGAGACGATCTCCACGACGCGCAGCTCGGGGGCCCGCGCCGTCATCGCCTCGATGAGGCGGCGCGGAGCGGCGGCGACGCTGTGGATGAAGACGCGCGAGCCCGACTTGATGACCGAGACGGCTTCCTCGGCGGATACGAAGCGGCTCATCGGCGCGATGCTCCTTTCCCAGACCCCCTGGGTGAGGGTGGAGTGTAGCAGCGCTTGGCTCGCCGGGTGAACCAGGGAGCGAGCGAAGCGCCGCCCCCCCTACCGCATGTCCCAGGCGAGCTTCGCCGCGAGCGCCAGCGCGACCGCCACGACGACCCTGCGGACGAGCGCGTCCCCGCGCCGGACCGCGAGGTGGGCTCCGATCCAGCCGCCGGCGAGCTGGGCCGCCGCCATCGGCAGCGCGATGCGCCAGATCACCGTCCCGCGCACCGCGAACAGCACGAGCGCCGCGAGATTCGAGGCGAAGTTCACGACCTTGGCCGACGCAGAGGCGTGGGCGAGCCCATCCCCGAGAAGCGCGACGAAGGCGACGATGAGGAAGGTGCCCGTGCCCGGCCCGAAGAAGCCGTCGTAGGCGCCGATCACGAGGGCCGCCGCGCCGGCGAGGAGCGCCGCGTGCGGGCGCGGGGGCGCGTCCTCGAGCCGGGGCGGGGACCCGCGCCGCAGCCCGATGAAGAGCGCGGCGAACGCGAGGAGGACGAGGACCACCGGCCGGAGCACCGAGGGCGGCAGGGCGAGGACGAGCGCGGCGCCGGCGAGCGACCCGACGAGCCCGAGCGGGAAGGTGACCCGGGCGCGCGCGGGGTCGACGAGGCCCGCGCGCGAGAACCGGATGAGCGCGGCGAACGAGCCGAAGACGGACTGGCCCTTGTTCGTCCCGAGCGCGAGGTGCGGGGGGAGGCCCACCGCGAGAAAGACGGGGAGCGTGACGAGCCCGCCGCCGCCCGCGATCGCGTCGATCGTCCCGGCGGCGAGCGCGACGGCGACGAGGAGCGTGATCTGGGCGAGGCCGGGGCTCTCCACGGGGCGTGGAGTCTACGCGCGGAGCGCGTTCCGCTCCACCGCGGCGAGGATCTCCGCGAGGCCGACGGGCTTGTAGAGGATCTCCGCCTCGGCGAACGGCGCGCCGTCGAACCCCCGGCTCGCCGTCATGACGACGACGGGGATGGCGCGGAGCGCGGCGTCGCGGAGCTGCTCCTCGCGGAACTGCCAGCCGTTCATCCCCGGCATCATCAGGTCGAGGAGGATGAGCTGCGGGCGGACGCCGTCGCGCAGGAGGTCGAGCGCGGCCCTCCCGTTCTCGAACAGGTGCGTCGCGTAGCCCTCGTCCACGAGGAGCTCGCCGATCACCTCGCGGAGATCGGTGTCGTCGTCGACGACGAAGATGGGGGAGCGGTCGCGCATCGCTGGAGGCGAAGCGCGCGCAGTCTACTGCACGCGTCCGGCGATGGAGTGCTCCCGCTGGGGGAGCACTGTCCCGCTCCCGCGCGACACGGTGTGGCACGAGGACCGGGCAGGCGGCGCGCGGGTCGAGCGCCGCGACGTGGAGATGCAGGGAGCGCGCCAGCGTGGGCGCCGTCACGCCGGAGCGTCCGCCGCACGCTTCGCGCCGGTCGCGGCGCCGACCCGTGGAGTCGCGCGCAGGACGAGGGCTCCGGCGAGACCGGAGGCGAGCGAGCCGGCCAGGATCCCGAGCTTCGCCTCGTCGAGGAGCCGCGGCGTCGTCGGATACGCGAGCCCGGCGATGAAGAGCGCGACGGTGAAGCCGACGCCCGCCACGATCGATACGCCGAGCAGCTTCACCGGCGAGGCGTCCCCCGGGATGCGGGCGAGCCCGGAACGGACCGCCGCGAGCGTGAAGACGAAGATCCCGACCTGCTTGCCGGCGAAGAGCGCGATCGCGGCGCCGACCGCGACGTCTCCCGTGAGCTGGGAGCGGTCGAGCGACGAGAGCTCCACGCCCGAGTTCGCGAGCGCGAACAAGGGCATGATCCCGAACGCGACCCACGGGTGGAGCGCGTGCACGAACCGCGTGAGCGGCGCCTCGAGCTCCTCGAGCCGCTCCTCGATCCCCTCGACCGCCGCCTCGTCCCGCTCCTCGTCCTCGGCGGCACGGAGGAGGTCCCCCACGTGCTCGGAGAGGTCGGCGATCACCTCCCGCAGCGGCCGCCGCGGGCGCGCGGGGATCGCGAGGCCGAGGATCACGCCGGCGATGGTCGCGTGGATGCCGGCGCCGTGGAGCGCGTACCAGAGGAGCGCGCCCACGGTCGCCCAAGCGAGGCCGCTCCGGACGCCCGCGCGGGAGAGGAGGATCGCCGCGGCGCCCACCGCGCCGGCCGCGAGGAGCCAGGGCGCGTGCAGCCCGCTCCCGTAGAAGAGGGCGATGACGAGGATTCCCCCGAGGTCGTCGAAGATGGCGAGCGCCGTCACGAACACCACGAGGGCGTGAGGGACGCGGCGCCGGAGCAGCGTCAGCACGCCGATGCAGAACGCGATGTCCGTCGCCATCGGGATGCCCCACCCGGGCACGCCGGGGCCTCCCGCGTTGAAGGCGAGGAAGATCGCGGCTGGAACGACCATGCCGCCGGCCGCGGCGATCGCCGGCAACAGGGCCTGCGGCAGGGTGCGGAGCTCGCCGTGAACCAGCTCGCGCTTGATCTCCATCCCGACGACGAAGAAGAAGAGCGCCATGAGGCCGTCGTTCACGAGCGCGAGGAGCGTGAAGCGCGCGACCGTCCCGGCGGCGCCGATCGTCACCGGGGTGGCAAAGACGGCCCTGTAGCTCGCGGGCGCGACGTTCGCCCACGCGAGCGCGGCGACGGCGCAGCCGAGCAGGAGCAGACCGCTCGCCGCCTCGAGGCGGAAGAAGGCCTGCACCGGCGCGAGGACCGTCTCGAACAGGTGCGCGCGGGCGCGGGAGTCGGTGCGGACGTCCTTCATGTCGATTTCCCGCTGCCGGGCTTCTAGCGTCCGGCCCGTCACAGCGCGAGCGCGACGCGGGTCCCCTGCTCGATCGCGCGCTCCGCGTCGAGCTCCGCGGCGACGTCTGCGCCGCCGATGACGGACGTCGCGATGCCGGCGGCGGCGAGCTGCGGCAGCAGCTCCCGGCGCGTCTCCTGGCCCGCGCAGAGGACGATCGCGTCCACCTCGAGCGTCCGCGGCGCTCCGCCGACGCGCAGGTGCAGCCCGGCGTCGTCTATCGACTCGTACCCGACCCCCGCGATCATCGTCACGCCGCGCTCGACGAGGAGCTTGCGGCGGATCCACCCCGTCGTCCGCGCGAGCCGCGCGCCGACCTTGCCCACCTGGCGCTGCAGCAGCCAGACCTGACGCGGCGAGTGGGATGGCACCGGCTCCTGGGCGAGCCCGCCGCGATGCGCGAAGCGCTCGTCGATGCCCCACTCCTCGCGGAAGCGGCGCGCGGGGTCGCCGCCGTCCGGGGCGTGCGTGAGGAGCTCGGCGACGTCGAATCCGATGCCGCCCGCCCCTACGATGGCGACCCGCCTGCCCACCGGGCGGCGCCCCAGGATCGCGTCCGCGTAGCCCATCACGCTCGGGTGGCCGACTCCCGGGATGGCGGGGAGACGCGGCGATACGCCCGTCGCGAGCACGACGTGGTCGTAGCGCTCGGCGGCGAGCCCGGCGGCGGTCGCGGCGGCGCCGAGCCGCACCTCCACGCCGAGCGCGGCGAGCCGCGTGCGGAAGTAGCGGATCGTCTCGGCGTACTCCTCCTTCCCCGGGATGCGCCGGGCGAGGTCGAGCTGGCCCCCGATCGCCGCGGCGGCCTCGAGGAGGGTGACCCGGTGGCCGCGTTCGGCCGCGGTGCAGGCGCAGGCGAGGCCAGCCGGCCCCGCGCCGACGACCGCGATCCGCCTCGGCGAGCGCGCCGCGACGACCGGCAGCTCGGTCTCGCGGCACGCGCGCGGGTTCACGAGGCACGAGCAGACCTTCCCCTCGAAGATGCGGTCGAGGCAGGCCTGGTTGCACGCGATGCAGGTGTTGATCTCCGCGGCGCGCCCCTCCGCCGCCTTGCGGACGAGCTCCGGATCGGCGAGGAAGGGCCGCGCCATCGAGACGAGGTCCGCGTCGCCGCGGGCGAGCACGGCCTCCGCGACGGCCGGATCGTTGATCCGGTTCGTCGCCACGAGGGGGATCTTCACCGCGCCGCGGAGCCGCCGGGTCACCCAGCTGAAGGCGGCCCGCGGCACCATCGTGGCGATCGTCGGGATCCGCGCCTCATGCCAGCCGATCCCGGTGTTGATGAGCGTGGCGCCGGCCGCCTCGACCGCGCGCGCGAGCGCGACGACCTCGTCCCAGGTGCTGCCGTCCTCGACGAGGTCGAGCATCGAGAGGCGGAAGACGAGGATGAAGTCGCGGCCCGCCGCGGCGCGAATGCGACGGACGATCTCGACCGGGAACCGGAGTCGGTTCTCGAGCGAGCCGCCCCAGCGATCGGTGCGGCGGTTCGTGCGCGGCGCCACGAACTCGTTCACGAGGTATCCCTCGGAGCCCATCACCTCGACGCCGTCGTAGCCCGCCTCGCGCGCGAGGGCGGCGCAGCGGGCGTAGTCGTCCACCGTGCGGTCCACCTCGGCGTCGCCGAGCGCGCGCGGCTTCACCGGAAAGATGGGCGCGCGGATCGCCGACGGTGCCACCGCGCCGGGGTGCCCGGCGTAGCGGCCGGTGTGGAGGATCTGCAGGCAGACGAGGCCGCCCTCGCGGTGCACCGCGTCCGCGATCACACGGTGTGCGCGCGCCTCGGCGGGCTCCGTCAGCTTCGCGGCGCCGGGCGCGACGAGCCCCTCGGCGTTCGGCGCGACGCCGCCCGTCACGATGAGGCCCGCGCCGCCGCGCGCCCGTTCGGCGTAGAACGCGGCGAGCCGCTCGAGGCCCCCCGGCGCCTCCTCGAGGCCGGTGTGCATCGACCCCATGAGCGTCCGGTTGCGGAGCGTCACGAAGCCGAGGTCGAGCGGGGCGAGCAGGTGCGGGTACGTCGCCATGGCGCCCCGAGTGTACCCGGTCCCACCCGGCGCGGGCCGGCCCGCGGTCACGCCGCCCGGCTGCCGGGCGGGGCCGTCTTCCACCGCTGGTGCATCCAGACCCACTCGGCGGGGTGGCGCCGGATCGCCGCCTCCTGCAGCGCGACGCACGCGGCGGTGAGCCGGACCACCTCGGCCTCGCGGTCGGCGGGCGCGCCGTCGAACGGCACCTCGATCACGTCGAGCCGATGGCCATCGCCCGCGCGGGGCCCGCGCCGGTGGCAGGTCACGACGAGGACGGTCGCCCCGAAGCGCAGCGCGAGGTCCGCCGCCGCCCGCGGGGTCGCGGCGGGGCGCCCGAAGAACGGGACGAAGACGTTCTGCACGTCGCGGATGTCCTGGTCGATGAGGATGCCGAGGGTCCCGGCCTGCCTGAACAGCCTCAGCATCGCGCGGCCGGTCCCGGCGTCGTCCCGCCAGAACGTCTCGACGCGGTTCTCGGCGCGGACCCGCTCCGCGAGCCCGTCGAGCCGCGCGTGCCAGCTCCGCTTCGCGATGACCGCGTTCGGCTGCACGTACCGGGAGAGGCGGCACGCGAGCTCCCAGTTGCCGATGTGCCCGAGGACGAGGACGATCCCCTTGCGCCGCGCGACCGCGCGCTCGAGCGTCGCAATGGTCTCCGCCGGCGCCTCGACGTAGTCGTCCATCCGGCTCGACCACCGCCGCATCGTGATGAGCTCGCCGCCGAGCCAGCCGAGGTGGACGAGGCTCGCGCGCGCGATGGCGTCGCGCTCCGCCTCGCCCTTCGCCGGGAACGCCGCGGCGAGGCTCGCGCGCATGTCGCGGCGCATCCGCGGAGAGAGGTACCAGGAGAGCCGGCCGAGGGCCCCGCCGAGCGCGAGGGCGAGGCGGAGCGGCATCAGCGTCAGGACCCGGACGAACGCTACGATCAGCGTCGCGCGCGCCGCCCGGCGCACGCGCTTCCAGCCCGTGGCAGCCACCGTGAGCTAGCGCTGGTTTCCGGTGGCGTCCGCGGCGCGCGGCGTGGGCGGGCTGGCGACGCCGCTCGCGGGGAGCTTCGCGATCCGCTCGCGCGCGAGCCGCCACGCCCGCTGCACGACCCAGGACAGCGACCGATCCTGCCGGATCGCCTCGTCCTGCATCTGCCGGAGCATCTCCTCCGGGAAGTACAGCGACTGCTTTCGGGCGTCGGACATCGCCCCTTGTACGCCCGGCGCTCCGGGAGGAAAAGGGCCGCCCCGAAAATCGCTCGGGCAGGCGCCCGGCGCGGGGCCGCCACCCGCGATATACGATGCGACATGAACGAGAACTTCGGCGAGCTGAAGGCGCGGATCCGTAAGCTGAACGACCTGCTCACGTCCGACAGCGGCCGGATCCTCGGCAACCTCGACTTCGCGCGCGCGGTGAGCCAGGCGCACCGGCTCGTCCGCGACGGCGACCGGACGCGCGAGCCCTCGCCCGGCCTCCGCGCCGCGGTGGAGAAGGCCGAGCTGCTCGGCCGCGGGCTCCGCTAGCGAGGTGCCGCGCCACCGCGCCCGCGTTCGAGCAGGTTCGTGCTAGGGGGTCGCGTTCCCGGCCGGAGCTTCGGCGCCCTGCCCGGCGAGCCCCGCGCGCTCGCCGAGGAGCGCGACGCACGCGTGGCAAGTCACGCTGCGTGAATGCTTCGTGGACTTGTGATCGAACCCGCGCACGCCGCACAGGATCTGGTGCAGCCGCGTGTCGTAGAAGTGAACCAACGTTACGGGAGTCAGGTTGTCCATCTCGGTGTCCCTCGGGCCGGCCGGTGAGGGAGCGGGATTGCTCCGAGACGCAGGCTGCGGTCGTGGTCTTTCCGAACAGGGTGATAACCGGCGCTCCGTGGAGGCGCATGGGGACCTACGGACCTTGCACGGGCGCCGAGCCCTCGCCCGCTTCGGGGCGCCTTCCGGGACGGCGGGCGCCGGGGCTAGCTCGCGCCGCGGAGGCGCCTCGCCTCGTGGGCGGGCACGATGCGCTCGTACTCCTCGAGGATGAGCGGAGACGAGATCACGAAGTCCGCGCTCGCCCGGTTGCACGCCGTCGGGATGTTGTAGAGCACCGCGATCCGCAGGAGCGCCTTCACGTCCGGATCGTGCGGCTGCGGCTCGAGCGGATCCCAGAAGAAGACGAGCGCGTCGAGCTCGCCGGCGGCGATCATCGCGCCGATCTGCTGGTCGCCTCCGAGCGGGCCGGAGAGGAGCCGCTCCACCTTCAGCTCCGAGAGGGCGTCCGCGACCATCTTGCCGGTGGTCCCGGTGCCGTAGAGGTCGTGCTTCGCGAGCGAGCCGCGGTTGTAGCGCGCCCACTCGAGCAGGTCGGCCTTCTTGTTGTCGTGGGCGACGAGCGCGATCGCCTTCCGGCGGCGCATGCGAGCCGTCGTCGTTCGAGCTTCCATGTCGTTCACTCCCGAGCCTCCTCGGCCGGCGCTCAGACGACGGGCGCGACGAGCGCAGTCAGGTAAGGCAGCCCGTCCATGTACTGCACCTCGAAGTAGCCGCGGCGCGCGCCCCACTCGGCCCAGGTCACCGCGGCGGTCCCGCGGACCCACACGATCCCGCCGCCGGGGCGGCGCAGGCGCCGGCGCTGAGCGCGGCACCACGCCCAGCGCGTCCACGGCCCCCACGTCTGGAGCGCCTCGCCGATGCGGGCCCGCACGACCTCGAGGAACTCCGGCATCGACATGGCTCGTCTCCCTTCGTGGAGGGGCGGTCTCGGCGGTTCAGGTCGGGAGCTGCGCCTCGGGCGTCGGCTGCGCCACGGGCTGCGCCTTCGGGCGGGACTGCTTCGCGGTGCTCACGTGCATGAACGCCTCGACGTCGACGTGGTCGCGCGCGCCGTGCGGGCGGAGCTTCTCGAGGAGCAGCTCGGCCGACGCGAGGAGGGCCGAGTACGTCGTCCAGTTGGGCTCGGCGTCGTAGGCGAGCTCGAGCCCGAGCCGCTGCGCGACGTCGCAGGCGAAGTGCGGGCGGAGCAGCATGTGGAGGTCCGGCCGCGCGATGAACGGCAGCAGCGTGACGACGGGCCAGCCGGCCTCGCGAGACACGCCGGGCGTGAGCGCCGACACCGCCACCGCGAGCGCCTCGAAGCGGGACTGCTCGGGCTCGTCCGTCGCGAGGAGCTCGAAGAGCGCCGCGAAGAACCCGCGCGCCGCGGCCGGGTCCCGGAGGCCGTCCTCGAACGAGACCTTCTCCGCGTCGCGGTGCAGCGTGCGGACCCGCTTCTCGACCCGCAGCGTCCGCTCGACGAGCCCCGCGACGTCGCCCGCCGCGAGGAGCTTCTCGCCCTCGCCGTTCCCGAGCACCTCGACGAACTCCGCGTGCGCCCGCCGCCAGCGGAACGCGCGCTCCTTGGCGCCCTCGACGTACTTCGGATCCGCGAACCCCAGCGGGAAGGACTCGAGGAAGCGCGCCACCGCGTCCGCGTGAGACAGCCACGCGCCCGCGCGGCCGTACCGGCCGGTCTTCGCATCGAGCGCGAAGCCGGACAGCGCCGAGAGCCAGGCGTTCGCGCTCGTCGCGAAGAAGACGTGAACGGCGTTCTCGTCCAGGGCCACGATCTTGCCGGCGCCGAGGGAGACGTGCTGCACCAGCATTCCGTTCTCGAGACTGCCCATGATCGGCTCTTTTCGGTCGGCGTCGACACGTCGCACACTCGTCGCCGCCAGTGACGCCGGAGCGGGCGCGGGCGGCTCGTCGTGGGGGCGAAGGGTGGCGCGTGTGGAACCCCGCCGTGTCGCTCACGGCGGCGTGGAGGGCCGGCATCGTCCGCCGGACGCCAGTCGTATATCACCGTGCGCACCGGCGCGCTCGCGGCGGCCCAGCGGCGCGCCAAGTTGGGGCGCTGCTCGACTTCTCGGCGGGGATCGACTAAACAATTCCTCCTCTCCCGCTCCGGGAGGGAAGAAGTCGCGCGCGGCACTCATTGCCGAGCGTTCACAGAGAGAAAAGAGCATCGACAGCACATGGCATCCGGCACCGTGAAGTGGTTCAACGACGCGAAGGGTTTCGGCTTCATCACGCAGACGGACGGGGGCGAGGACGTCTTCTGCCACCACACTGCGATCCAGGCCGACGGGTTCCGCTCCCTCGCCGAGGGCCAGAAGGTGGAGTTCGAAGTGACGAAGGGCCCGAAGGGCCTGCAGGCGGCGAACGTCCGCCCGGTCGCGTAATCGCGCCCGTCGCGACGCTCCAATGACATCGAAAGCCCGGCCTCTCGGAGGCCGGGCTTTTTCGTTGGGGCGGCGGAGACGGGTGGACACGGCTCCTCCGCTGGTACGTCGGTGGCCTGAACTTCACGCGCGCGCCGGCGGCGTGCGCGGCAGCTCGACGAGGAACGTCGTTCCCTGCCCGGGCGCGCTGGACAGGCTCACGATGCCGCCGTGCGCCTCGACGATCTCGCGAACGATGAACAGCCCGAGCCCGAGGCCGCCGCCCGTGGATGCCCGGCCGCGCCCCCGCTCGAAGGGGCGGAAGAGCCGCGCCTGATCGGACGCGGGGATGCCCGGGCCGTCGTCGTGGATCCGGAGGCGCGCGCACCCGGCGTCCTCCTCGACGCGGACGTCCACGTGTGATCCCGGCGCGTACCGCGCGGCGTTCGTGAGCAGGTTCACGATCACCTGCTCGAGGCGCAGCCGATCCCACGTTCCGCGCACCGGCGCGGCCGCCTCGAGGGACAGCTTGCACCCCGCCTGGAGGACCTCCGTGCTGTGCTGCTCCACGATGGCGCGCGTCGCCGCGGCGAGGTCCATGGGGGCGACGTCGATGCGGAAGCGCTTCGTCCTGATGCGGGTGAGGTCGAGCAGATCGTCGACGAGCCCCGCGATGCGGACCACCTGCCCCTCCGCGCCGCCCATGAGCTGCGTGAGCTTCTCGGGCGACAGCGCGGTGAGCTGGCCGCGGGCGACGAGTCGCTCGATGGTCTGGATGCGGAGCCGCAGCGGGGTCAGCGGCGTCTTGAGCTCGTGCGAGGCGATGGCGAGGAACTCGTCGCGCGCCCGCACCGCCTGCTCCGCCTCGGCGTAGAGGCGCGCGTTGTCCACCGCGATCGCGAGCCGCCGCGCCAGCTCCTCGGCGAGGCCGAGGCTCTCGGGCGACGAGAGGCGGGCCTCGGACGCGCCGAAGAGCGTCAGCGTGCCGAGCGGCTCGCCGACCCCGACGAGCGGGAGCGTGGCCTCGACCGCGGCCGGGAGCGCCGGGCGGAGCGCGGCCGGCCAGCCGCTGCCGGCGGGGCGCGCCGTCACGGCGCGTCCGGTCTCGAGCGCCCGCGCGATGGAGGGAGCGTGGCCGAGCGCGGCGAGGTCCCCGAGCGCCTTACGCCCGGCGCGCTCCCGATCGGGATCCGAGTGCGCGAACCACACCGCGGGCTGCGCGTCCCGGCGCAGCACGAGCAGCGCCGCGTCGGCGAGGTGGGGCAGCGGGAGGCGGACCGCGGTCTGGGCCGTCGCCTCGACGTCGAGCGAGCCGGCGAGGAGGCTGCTCACGCCGGCGAGGAAGTGCTGGTTCGCCGCGTCGCGGGACAGGAGCCGCTCGCGCTCGCGGTGGTAGTCGACCTTCCGCCTCAGCTCCTCGGGGGAGACCCGCAGGCCGGCGAGGATGTCCGCGTACGCGGTCGAGATGGCGCGGGCCTCGTCGGCGCTGACGAGCTCGGCGCGACGGACGGCGGCGTGCGCCGCGGCGGCGCCAATGGCAGAGGCGAGCGTGGTCTCGACGCTCGCCTCCAGCTCCGCGAGCTGCAGCGCCGTGAGGCCGCCTCCGCTGCGTGCGCCCGCCCCGGGGAGGCACGCCTCGGCCAGCGTGCGGGCCTCTTCCTCCCCGTGGTACGCCGCGAGGAGCGCGACCGTGCGGGCTCGCTTCTCCTGGACGCGCGCGATCGACGGCGCGGTGTCGGGGACGCGAAGCGCCTCCGACCTCTCGAACACGTCGAGCAGGCGCTCCGCCCGCGCGGCCTCCCTCGACCTCGCCGGGAACAGCACCGAGCCCGCGATGAACGCGCCGACGTTCACGATGAGGGTCCAGATCACCGCGTGCGTGACCGGGTCCGCGTGCACGTCGAAGAGCCCCTCGGGCACGAGCGACTCGATGCCGAACGGGCCTTCGGTCAGGATCGACGCGGGCAGCCAGCCCGTGCGCGCGAGGACGGGCACGACGAGCGTGTAAGCCCACATCCCGAACCCGGCGGCGAGTCCCGCGAGCGCGCCCGTCCGGCTCGCGCCGCGCCAGGACAGTCCACCGAGGAGCGCGGGAGCGAGCTGGAGGACGGCGGCGAACGAGATAAGGCCGATGGAGGCGAGGTCGTACGCGGCGCCGACCGTCCGCTCGTAGGCGAACGCCGCGAGCAGCACGAGCGCGGCGGCCGCCCAGCGCACCGGGAGGACGTGGCGGCGCAACCCCGCGAGCGGCGCCAACGCCTCGGCGGCGGGCATCACCGCGTGGTTCGAGATCATGGTGGCGATCGCGGTCGTTTCGACGATGACCATGCCTGTCCCGGCGGAGAAGCCGCCGAGGAAGACGAGCCAGGGGAGCACCCGGGTGGCCGCGTCGAGCGGCAGCGAGAGGACGAAGGCGTCGGCGGCCTCGGGCGAGCCGCGGAGCGCGAGCGCGCCGAGGGCGAGCGGGAGCACGAACACGTTGATGAGGAGGAGGTACGCCGGGAAGAGCCACATCGCGGTGCGGAGGTGGTCCTCGTCGGCGTTCTCGACGACGGCGATGTGGAACTGGCGCGGGAGGAGCAGCACCGCCATCGCGGAGAGGAACAGGTGCGCGAGCCACGTGCCGACGTGATGGTGGCCGAGGAGACCCGGCGCGCCGACCGACGGGATCGTCGCCGCCCGGAACACGTCCGCCGGCCCGTCGAAGAGGCCCCACACGACGAAGGCGCCCGCGGCGAGGAACGTCACGAGCTTCACGACGGACTCGACGGCGAGCGCCACGACCATCCCGGGGTGGCGCTCCGTCGGGCGCGCGCGCCGAAGGCCGAACGCGATGGTGAAGAGGAGCAAGAACCCGACGAGCGGGATGCCGAGGCGCCTCCCGGAGCCGGGATAGGTCAGCCCGGCGCCGCCGCCCGAGACGAGCCCGAGCGTCACGATCATCGTCTTGAGCTGGAGCGCGATGTACGGGATGAGGCCGACGACGAGCAGCGCGGTCGCGAGGAGGGCGACCGCCTGCGACTTCTCGTAGCGGAGCGCGAGGACGTCGGGGAGGCTCGTGACCCGGTGCGCGTTCTTGAGGCGGACGAGCTTACGCACGATCCACCACCACCCGGCGGCGCACAGCGTCGGGCCGAGGTAGATGGAGAGGAAGAGCAGGCCGTTGCGCGCGGCGAAGCCGACGCTCCCGTAGAACGTCCACGTCGTGGCGTACACCCCGAGCGCGAGCGAGTAGACGTACCGGTTCGACGCGACCGGCCGTCGCCGCGCCTCGCGGCGCTCGGCCCATACCGCCACCGCCACGAGCAGTCCCACGTACGCGGTCACCACGAACGCAGGGAGGAGCAGCTCACGCATCGTCGCCTCCGCCGACGCGGTCGCGCTGTCCGAGCGCACGGGCGAGCACCACGAGCGCCGCGACGAAGAGCACCCAGGCGCCCAGGAGGTGCGCGTACGAGGCTCCGATGCTCAAGGGGGGCGTCCGGACGAACGGCCAGGTGAAGAGCAGGAGGCCGATCACCGCGAGCGACGCGGCGCTCGCCCGCCGGCCGCGCCAGCGGGCCGGAGGGTGAACCTCGCCGCGACGGCCGGCCATCTCGGACCTCACCTTCAGCGACATTCAAAGGGTAAGGATGCTCGACGCGGGAACCGCGGGCCACGCCCAGATGCGCGTCTTCGTTGCTACCCGCCCGACAGCACCTGCCGGAGCGTCTTCCCGTCCCGTACGGCCAGGAGTGTGGCCATCGAAGCGGTGCTCAGGGCCTCGGCTCGTCCCCGTACTCCGTCGCGCCGTCGGCGGCGCGCTCGGCGCTCGCGCCGGCGGCACGCGCGGGGTGGTGGCGCTTCACGAACCCGAGCGCGACCTCGGCGACCTCTCTCCACCCGCTGTCGATGGTGAGCGAGTGCCCGCGGCCGGGGATCTCCCGGATCTCGGTGATCCCCGGGTTTCGACGCTGCCGCTGGTACGCGGCGTGCGCGATCGCCCACGGGACCGTGTTGTCCTTCTCGCCGGAGATGATGAGGAGCGGGCCGCGGTCCGGGTTCGTCGTGTCCACCTTCGCCTCCGTCCAGGGGTTCAGGTTCGCCGTGGCGGCCTGGAACAGCACGACTCCCGTGCCCGGGACCGCGTACGTCTCGTACAGCCTGCGCGCCTCCGCTTCGCTCGCCGCGTTCGCGAAGCCGAAGCGGAACTGCTCGAACGTGAGCGCGACGGCGCGCCTGTAGTTGGCGGGATTGCCGAGCACCGGGAACGCCGCCTTGAGCGCCGAGAGCGGAAGCGGCAGCACCCCGCGGAAGGGCGCCGGGTCGACGGCGACCGTCGCGGTCGCCACGCCCTCGCCGGCGAGCCGCTGCGCGATGAGCCCGCCGAACGAGTGTCCGATGACCGCCGGCACGGACTTGAGCTGGCGGATCACGTCGACGAAGTGGTCGGTGACCTGCTTCACCCGCTTGTGCGCGAAGACCTCCGGGTGCCGGCGCGCCTCCTCGACGGTCTCCGGATCGTCGGGCCAGCTCGGGGCGAGCGTCACGTAGCCTTCGCCCTCGAAGAGGCTGCGCCAGGGATCCCAGCTGCTGGCGAGGAGCCACAGGCCGTGCACGAACACGACGGGCTCGGCGTCCGTCTGATTGGCCCGGAAGATCTCTCGCTGCTCACGGGGCGAAATGGCGCTCATCGGTTCTCTCCTCCTCCGCGGTCCGTCGCGCGCCTCGTCGCCGTGACCTGTGTCTCGCGCGGCCCCGAGGCGCATCGAACTTTTCGTGACATCGAAGGGTCGTCGAGCGAGGCCCTCACCACCGGGCCGAGGCGACGAGCGACGCCGCCGGGCGCGCGCGAGCGAGCAGCACGGCCTGGCTGTCGACCGGCTCCTCGCCGTCCCGCGGTCGCGCCCGGTCGTACGAGCGGTCCACGCGCATGTGCCGCGCTCGCGTGTTGTCCCGGAGATACACCTCGAGCACCTCGTCGCGCAGGTGCCGCACGAGCGCGGGGTCGGTGACCGGAAACAGGACCTCGACGCGCCGATCGAGGTTCCGCGTCATGAGGTCGGCCGACCCGAGGACCACCTCGTCCGCCCCGCCGTTGCGGAACCAGAAGATCCTGGAGTGCTCGAGGAAGCGGCCCACGATGCTCGTCACGCGGATGCCGTCGCTCACGCCCCGGACCCCCGGCCGGAGGGAGCAGATGTGCGACGAGCTCGCGGCGGCGGTGCTCGACCTCGCGATGCCGGGCATGGACGGCCGCGCGTGCTTCGAGCGGATGCGCTCGCGGCGCGTCGCGGGAGCTGACCCGACGCGCGACCGGAAGCTCGCGCGATCGAGGTTCGCCGCGTCGGGTCACGACGCGCCTCGCGGTCGCACGCACGCGCGGTCGACGCAGCTGCGGAGCTGACCGACCTCGAACGGTTTCATCAGGACCGCATCCGCGATCCCCGCCTCGAGGAGGCGGCCGGGGCTCGAGCTGAGGGCGATGACGGGGACGACGTTCTCCATCGCGCACTCCAGCTGGACCAGGACTACGAAGCCGTCTCGCATGTCGAGGTCGATCACCACGACGTCCGGTGCGATCCCTCGCTCCATCTTTCGCAGCGCGTCGGCGCCGGTGCGAGCCAGGACCGGGGTCGTGTGCTCCGTGCTCAAGGCCTCGCCGAGCGTCGCGAGCAGGAGGGGGTTGTCGTCGACGACGAGAATGACCTCGTCCATAAACGAAGAATGAGCACCCGCTCGTGGCGGAGTCGAGAGCGGGCGCGTCATGCGGATGTCTCCCACGCGGCCGTACGTCAGGCTGTGAGGCACGGGTCCTCGCGGCGAACGCCTTACCTGAGCGACAGCGGCCGGCCGTCACGCGGCTGGCCGGGCGCGAGCCCGAGGCGCGCCGCAATCGTGGGCGCCACGTCGATCGTCCGCGCGAGCCCGCGGACGGTGGACGCGGGGATGCCGTCTCCGAAGAAGACGAGCGCGACGTGGGTGCCGAACATGTACTGCCGGATGGCCTCGGGGTTCACGCAGCGCATCCCAGACCTTCGCGCCGGGAGCGTCGCTCCTGTTCCAGCGGTCGGCTTCGACGCGTGCACCCTCACTTCGCGTCCAGCACGGGGCGGCCCTCGGCCTGGTCCGGTGGACGCTCCACCGGCGCAGCGGCGGCCGCGACCGCGTCGCCCCGGCCGAGCATCCCGGCGAGCTCGCGGAGCGTTACGTTCCGCGGCGAACTTCGGCTCTCCTCGTCGGCGGCGCGTACGACGCGCTGGAGCTCCGGCCCGATGTGCCGCTCGACGGCGGTCCGGATGGCCTCCGCCTCCGCCTCGCGGCGGAGCGCATCGCGCACATCGGCCACGCGGATGGCGTCGAGGTCGCGCGCGGGGACGTAGCCCACCTCACGGCCGGAGGCGATCCGGGCGAGCAGGCCTGCACGGACCAGCGCCTCGAGGATCTCCTCGAGCGTGAGCGGCGGCACCTCCAGGAGCTCCGAGAGCGCGAGCTGGCTGCGCCACGGTCCGCCGGAGAGGAAGTCGCGCGCGACGTGGGCCGCCACGATCACCGCGAGCGTCTCTCTCAGCGCCTGATCTGCTCGACGCGCCCGGAATCGCTGCCGCGCCACACGGTCGTTCTGGTGGCTCGCGGCGACCTGCGCGCCGACGAGGACGACGACCCATGAGACGTAGGTCCAGACGAGGAAGATGGGGACCGCGCTCAGCACGGAATAGAGCGCGTTGTAGCTCGACACGCCCACCTGGAACCGGACGTACAGGATGAGCGCGCCCTGCCACAGCACCGACGCGACCGCGGCGCCGAGCGCCGCCGAGAGCGGCCGGACGCGGACGTTGGGCAGGATCGTGTAGATCGCGAAGAACGCGACGCCGACGACCGCGAACGAGGTGAAGTGCAGCAGGAAGTCGATCACCGCCCCGAGCGCCAGCGCGTTCCGCAGGAAGAGCACGACCCGCGAGCTCTGCGCCGCCGTGAGGGCCGTCGCCGACGCGACGACGAGCAGCGGCGTGGTGACGAGGAGCGTGACGTAGTCGGTCACCTGTCGAAGGAACGAACGCTTCGTCTGCGCTCCCCAGATCTCGTTCAGCGCGTCCTCGACGCTCGAGATGAGGCTCACGCTCGTGTAGACGAGAACGAAGAGCCCGAGCACGCCCAGTGTCGAGACATCGGTGTGATCGACGAACTGGAGGATCCGCTCGAGCGACCCGAGCAAGGCCGGGTTGGCCCCGAACGTGTCGCGCAGATAAGGGTGCACCGACCCGGCGATGAAGCTCGCATACACGCCGAAGCCCTTGAGGACCGCGAACGCGAAGGCGAGGAAGGGCACGATCGACAGGACGCTGTAGTACGTCAGTGCGGCGGCTCGGACGGTGAGCCGGGTGGCGGAGAAGCCGCGGATCGTCGAGTAGGCGATCCGGCACAGGCGGTAGAGGAACGCCTGCCCACGGCGCAGATCCGCTGCGCGGACCGTCCAGATCCGCTCCGTGAAGAAGCGCCGAAGTCGATCGGCCAGGTGCCGGCCGGGGTCGTTCGACAGGTTCGCCGTCCTCGAGACGTGTGCCCCCATCAACGAGGATCTCGGGACCCCCGCCCACCGGGGCAAGCGCAGGCGAGTGACGGACCCATGACACGGCGGAAATACCTCCGGTCCATGCGCGCCCTCCTCGTCCAGTCTCGATCGCCGACGACCTACTGGAGCTTCGAGCACACGCTCCCGTTCGTCGGCAAGGCCGCTACGTACCCACCGCTGGGGATCGCGACGCTGGCCGCGCTCCTGCCGTCCCGCTGGGAGCTGCGCCTGCGCGATCTCCACGTCGCGCCGCTCGACGACGCCGACCTGGCGTGGGCCGACGTGGTCCTCGTCTCGGGGATGCTCATCCAGCAGGAGTCGATGCGCGGAGTGCTCCGGCGCGCCCGTGCCATGGGCCGGCGCACCGTCGTGGGCGGCCCGGCCCCGAGCACCGCGCCCGAGCTCTTCGCCGAGGCGGACCACGTGTTCCGCGGCGAGGCCGAGGGCCGGCTCGACCTGCTCGTGCGGGTGCTCGAGGCCCCCACGCCGGAGTCGCCGCGCCTGCTCTCGCCGCAAGGCGACGAGCGCCCCGACCTGCGCCTCGCCCGGGTGCCGCGGTTCGACCTCGTCGACGTCTCGATCTACGCGAGCCTCGCGCTCCAGTACTCGCGCGGCTGCCCTTTTCAGTGCGAGTTCTGCGACATCATCGAGATCTTCGGGCGCGTGCCGAGGGTGAAGTCGCCCGAGCAGGTCGTGGCGGAGCTGGATGCGCTGCGCGCGATGGGAGCCCGCGGGACGCTCTTCTTCGTCGACGACAACTTCGTGGCCAATCGCCGCGCGGTCGCGCAGCTCCTGCCGGTGCTGCGGGCCTGGCAGGAGCGGAACGGGTTTCCCTTCGTGTTCTGCACGGAGGCCAGCATCGACCTCGCGACCGATCCCGAACTCGTCGCGGCGATGGTCGAGGCAGGGTTCGGTCAGGTCTTCGTCGGGATCGAGACGCCCTCACCGGCGGCGCTCGCCCAGGCCAGGAAGACCCAGAACCTGCGCATGCCGCAGGAGCGAGCGGTCGAGGAGCTGACCCGCGCCGGGCTCGAGGTGTACGCCGGATTCATCGTCGGCTTCGACGCCGACGGCCCGGACATCTTCGAGCGGCAGCTCGCCTTCATCTCCGGTCTTCCCATCGCCCGGGCCATGCTGAACCTCCTCACGGCGCTTCCGGGGACGCAGCTCTGGCGACGGCTCGAGCTCGAGGGGCGGCTGCGCGGCGCGCCGTCCGGCGACTCCTTCGAGCGCCCGAACTTCGTGCCAGCGCTCGACGAGCGCACCCTGCTCGCGGGGTACCGCCGCCTGCTCACGGCGCTGTACGCTCCCGACGCGTTCTACCGCCGCTGCGCGCTCCACCTCGATGCGGTGCGGCTCCGGCGCGGGGCCATCGCGCACAGCGTCGGCAACGGCTCGCTCCGGGCGCTCTGGCGCGCGGTGTGGCGGCTCGGCATTCGCGGCCGGCGCCGGCAGCTCTTCTGGCGACTCGTCGCGCGCGCCCTCCGTCGCGGCGCGGACCTCCTCCCCCGCGCGGTCGCGTTCGCGATCGTGGGCGAAAGCCTCATCCGCTACACGGAGGAGATCGTGCTCCCGCGCATCGATCGCTCGCTGGCGGAGCTCGGCGGCGCCGGCGCCGGTCGGGCGCGCGCATCCCTAGCGATTGCGCCGACCGCCGGCGCCGCGCGTAGGCGCCCTACCTGAGCGACAGCGGCCGGCCGTCACGCGGCTGGCCGGGCGCGAGCCCGAGGCGCGCCGCAATCGTGGGCGCGACGTCGATCGTCCGCGCGAGCCCGCGGATGGTGGACGCGGGGATGCCGTCTCCGAAGAAGACGAGCGGGACGGCGCGATCGTAGGCGTACGGGGACCCGTGCCCGGCGCCGGCAGGCTCCGACGTGAGCAGGCAATGCGCGTCGAGCTGGACGACCCAGTCGCCGCTGCGCTCCGGATCGAAGGAGGCGCGGTACAGCTCGCACGCGCCCGCGCACGGGCGGGCCTCGAGGTCCGCAGCCGTCCACGCCTTCACGACGGCGCGCTCGGACGCGAGCCTCGCGGCGACCGCGGCGACGGCCTCCGCGCGCGGGACGCCGCACGCGTTCCAGGCGTCCCTCGGGAGGGCGAACGCGGAGTTGCCGTCCCAGCCGACCTCCGGCGCAGCCGCGAGCCCGCACGCGTCGCGGGCGAGGGACGCGATCCTCGCGGCGAGCGGCTTTCCGGACACCCGGCTGCCCGGGACCCGGCACTCGGACACGCCGAGCGTCTCGGCGACCTCCGGGACGGGACCGACGCCGTGGTCGGCGGTGAGGACCACGAGGAGGCGCGCGCGGGTGAAGCGCGCCTCGAGGAACGCGAGGAAGGCGCCGACGTCCCGATCGAGAGCGCGGAGCGCCGCAGCCGCTTCCTGGCTGTCCGGACCGTAGGCGTGCCCGACGTGGTCCGTGGCCGAGAGCGAGACGGCGAGGAGGTCCGTCGCCGTCCCGGAGCCGAGCCGCTCCGCCTCGACGGCGGCACGCGCGAGGTCCAGCGTCATTGCGTCGGCGAGCGGGCTGCGCAGGAGGCGCTCCACCGTCGCGCCGAGCGTGGCCGCTCGCACCGGGTGCGGACTCGTGCGCGACCAGCGGTCCGACTCCCATCGCGTGTCGTCGGGCAGCGCGTGCGGATCGTCCGTGCGGTGCGACCACTGCTCGGGAAACAGCGCGGGGTCGAACGGCGCGAGCCCGCGCGCCCGGTCGAAGCGGTCGAGCCATGGGGGAAGCGCCGCGCCACCGCGTCGCGCCGTCGTGTACCCCGCCTCGGCATCGAGCCAGATCGCGAGCTCCGGGCTGCGGCCGCCGAGCATGATGGCCGCCCGGTCCTTCTCCGAGATCGCGACCGCCCGTCCGCCCGAGGCGCGCATCCAGTCGGCGAGCGCGTCCGACCGGAGGAGCGCGGGCGAGCCGCCTGCCACGCAGTACGTCGGCAGTCCGCCGACGAACACCACGTTTCCGGGGATGCCCGCGCGGCCCGGCTGCAACCCCGTCGAGATCGCGGCGTGTCCCGGGCAGGTCTCGGTGATGCCGTGCGTGAGGGTCGCGTCCGCGAACACGCGCCCCTCGCGGACCAGGCGTCCGAGCCCGCCGGGAAGGGACGCGTCGAGACGCGCCCGCGCGAGCTGGTCGACGACGAGGAGCACGACGAGCGCGGGTCGCCGAGCGGCGTCTGCGCCGGGCGCAGCGTGCGCCGGGAACGCCACTGCAACCCACGCCACGATCGCGAGCGCGAGCGCCGCCGCCCGGCGCGAAGCCCACTCCTTCATGTCGTTCAGCTCGGGCGCAAGGGCGCGAGCCAGCGCGCCGAGTTCGCGACGTACGCGTGAATGTCCTCGAGCGCGCGCGGATCCCCCGCTCGCTGGAACGCGTTCACACCCGCGAGGTCGTTCGCCGAGAGCGCCGGAACCTGGCCGCCGTCCACCCCGAGCCGCGCGTACGGGATGGTGCATTGCAGGAGGATCCTCATCGCCCTCTCCCTTTCGCTCCTGGCGCCCGCTCGCCGGGTCGCTCGCCGCGTCGCGACAGGCATCGAACGCCACTCGTCATCTTCTGTCGCCGTGCCGTGTTCTGTCGCCGTCTCGTGCGGAGTTCACGGATTGCCGCCGCGTCGAAGTCCCGGGTGAGCGGGTAAGCGTGCGAGCAATCCGGGCAAGGCGCCGCTGGGGTTTCGTGCACCGGACGCTCCGCGGACGAGGACGGTCCCGCAGTTCGCAAGATCGCGCGTGTCCGGCCCCTCAAACGTCCGGCATGCGCCCTGCACGCACGGTACGAGGCGCCTCGAGGAGCACTCAGGCGTGGGGTCGTTGCGCGGCCGCAGCACCGGCCGCCATATCGGGCCCCGACGGGGGAACCATGGCGGATCCGACGATTGCGGAAGTGGCAAAGAGCCTGACCGAGACCCAGAACGCCCTGAACATCGTCTGGACGATGGTCGCGGCCTTTCTCGTCATGTTCATGCAGGCGGGGTTTGCGCTCGTCGAGACGGGGCTCACGCGGGCGAAGAACGTCGCCCACACGATGGGGATGAACTTCCTCGTCTACGCCATCGGAATCATCGGTTTCCTCTTCGTCGGGTTCGGCCTGCAGATGGGCGGCGTCGGGGCGGTGTTCGGGGCCGATCCGGTCCTCACGAAGGAGTTCACCGTCCACATCCTGGGCAAGTCGTTCGGCCTGTTCGGCATGACCGGCTTCATGCTCCACCCGGTCTCGACGTTCACGGCGGGGGTCGCAGCGACGTTCGTGTTCCAGATGGTGTTCATGGACACGACTGCGACCATCCCGACCGGCGGCTGCGCCGAGCGCTGGAAGTTCACGTCCTTCGTCCTCTTCTCGTTCGTGATCGCCGCGCTCATCTACCCGATCTACGCGAACTGGGTGTGGGGCACGGGCTGGCTCTCCGCGCTCGGCACGAACTTCGGGCTCGGCCACGGTCACGTGGACTTCGCCGGGAGCTCCGTCGTGCACCTCACCGGCGGCGTCCTCGCGCTCACCCTTGCGAAGATGCTCGGCCCCCGCATCGGCAAGTACACCCCCGACGGCCGGGTGAACCCGATCCCGGCGCACAACATCCCGCAGGTGCTGACCGGGACGTTCATCCTCGCCTTCGGGTGGTTCGGCTTCAACGCCGGCTCGACGCTCTCCGGGATGGACAGCCGCCTGGCCGTGGTCGCCGCGAACACGATGATCGCCAGCGCGACCGGCGCCTTCGGGGCCTATGTCTACGTGAAGGTGAAGTGGGGCAAGGCCGATCCGTCCTGGCTCGCGAACGGGATGCTCGCGGGCCTCGTCGCGATCACCGCGCCGTGTGCCTTCGTCTCGGCGTGGGCGGCGGCCCTCATCGGCGCGGTGGCCGGGGTCCTCGTCATCGTCTCCGCGGTGTTCATCGACACGAAGCTCAAGATCGACGATCCGGTGGGCGCGTCGGCCGTCCACGGCGTGAACGGCGCGTGGGGTGTCCTCGCGCTCGGGCTGTTCGCGAACGGCACGTACGGGCAGGGGCTGAACGGGATCCCGTACGGGGTGACCGGCCTCTTCTACGGCGACGCCCGGCAGCTCCTGGCCGAGGTGATCGGCCTCCTCGCGAACATCGCGTGGGTCGCTCCGGTCGCCGCGCTGTCGTTCTTCGTCATCGGCAAGATCGTCGGAAACCGGATCACGGCCGAGGAAGAGATCGCGGGCGCGGATGTCGGCCAGATGGGCGTGCCCGGGTACGACTTCGGCGCTGGGCCCACGACCGGCGTCGTGAGGGGCGGCGGCTCCCAGCACCCGGGACCGTCGTCGGTGCCGACGTTCGTGCCGACCGCGACGAAGTGACCGCTCGCCTACGTGCGCGGCGCGGCGCCCGCGCGTGAGGCGCCATCCGCTCCCGTTCGCGGAGGTGGGATTCGTTGCGGCCTCCGCAATGGTGGCCTTACTGTGGCGCCATGCCGAACGCGCTCGAGGTGGAGCGGCTCTCCGTCCGCTTCGGCAGGACCGAGGTCCTGCGGGACCTCGGCTTCGCCGTGCCCGAGGGGAGCGCGCTCGCCGTCATCGGGCCGAACGGGGCCGGAAAGACCGTGCTGTTCCGGGCGCTCGTCGGCTCGATCCCGCACGAGGGGACGATCCGCTGGGCGCCCGGGACGCGGATCGGCTACGTGCCGCAGAAGCTCGACATCGAGCGCGACCTCCCCATCACCGGACGCGACTTCCTCGACGCGAAGGCCGCCGTGTCGCGGACGCCGCGGGCGGACGCCGGTCGCGTGCTCGAGCTCGTGAACCTCCACGGGAGCGTCGCCGACCAGCCGATCGGGACGTTCTCGGGCGGCCAGTTCCAGCGACTGCTGCTCGCGTTCGCGCTCATGGGGAAGCCGACGGTGCTGCTCTTCGACGAGCCGACGGCAGGGGTAGACGAGCCCGGCGAGGAGCGGCTGTACGAGATGATCCGGAGGGTCCAGGAGGCCGAGGGGCTCACGCTGCTCCTCATCTCCCACGAGCTGAGCGTCGTGTACCGGTACGCGACGAACGTCCTGTGCCTCTCGCGGGAGAACCCGTGCTTCGGGCCGCCGGAGGAGATCCTCACGCCGGAGCGGATCGAGCAGGTGTACGGCACCCCGCTCAAGTACCATCACCACTGATGCAGGCCACCGGGCTCGCGCTGTCGATCGGGATGGCGATCGCCGCCGGGCTCGTCGGCTGCTTCGCCGTGATGCGCCGGATGGCGCTCGCCTCCGATGCGATGTCCCACGTCGCGCTTCCCGGGATCGGGATCGCCTTGCTGTTCCACGTCCACCCCGTGCTCGGCGGACTGGCGGCGCTCTTCGTCGGAACGCTCCTCGTCTGGGGGCTCGAACGACGGACCGGCATCTCGACGGAGACCGTGATCGGCGTCGTCTTCTCGCTCGCGCTCGCGGTGGGGAGCATGCTCGCGACCGGAGACGAGCTGGTCGACGCGCTCCTGGGCGCGCCCCGCACGCTCGGCGCATGGGAGCTCGCGCTCGGGCTCGCGGCGTCCGCCGCGGTCGTCGTCTTCGTCCTCACCCAGCGGAACCGGCTCGTCCTCGCGCTCGTCTCAGCGGACATCGCGAGGACGTCCGGGATCCGCGTGGCGCGTCTCGAGCTGGCTTACCTGCTCGCGTTCGCGCTGACGGTGGCGCTCGGCCTGCGCTACCTCGGGGTCCTGCTCATGGGATCGCTCATCATCATCCCGGCCGCGACCGCGAAGCACCTCGCGCGAAGCCTCCACGGGATGTTCGCGATCGCGGTCGCCGTGGCCGTGACGTCCACCGTGGCGGGCGAGCTCGTCGCCGCCCACGTCCACCGCGCCACGGGGCCGGTGATCATCGCGATCGCGGCGGCGCTCTTCTTCGCGAGCCTCGCGGTGCGATGGCTGCGGCAGGGCGGCTGACCGTCCGAGCTCCCTGAGAGAGGGCCGGGACCCGTCCGCGTTGTGCTCTTGTCGATCGATCGACGCGTGCGGCCTGCCGCGCGCATGCGGGCAAGCCGAACGGCCGGACGCTTGCCGGGCGCATCGCCCAGGATCCGGGCCGACCGCCCGCGGTGCTAACATCGACGCATGCTCCGCACCGCCGCGCTCCTCGCAGTCTGTGTCGCGGTGGGCTGCGACTCCGGGCGCCACCGCGAGGTGGAGGTCAGCCTGGCTCCCGTCCCCGCCGCTGCCGCGCCGGGGAGCGCCACCGTCCCCGCGAGACCCCTTCGCATCTCCGTCGCCGCCGTCGAGTCGCCGCGCGACACCTACGGCACGTACACGCGGCTCCTGTCCCGTGTCGGAGAGCGGCTGGGCGTGCCGGTCGAGTTCGTCCAGCGGCGCACGTACCGCGAGGTGAACGACCTGCTCGCCGCCGGCCAGCTCGACGCCGCGATCCTCTGCACGGGTGGGTACCTCGACCTCCAGCGCCGCGTGCCGGGCACCGTCGAGGTGCTCGCTGCGCCCGTGGTGGACGGCGAGTCCACCTACCGGGCGCTGCTCATCGTGCCGGCGCAGAGCGCGGTGAAGAGCCTCTCCGAGCTCGCGGGAAAGCGCTTCGCGTTCACGGACGAGCTCTCGCTGACGGGCCGGACCTGGGTGGTGCGGCGGATCCAGGAGATCGGGCGCGACCCGGATCGGTTCTTCGGGGGGACGACCTACACCCAGAGCCACGACCGCTCGATCACCGGCGTCGCGGCGGGGTTCGTGGACGGCGCCGCGGTACACAGCCTCGTGCTGGAGCACATGACGGCGCGCGACCCCTCGCTCGCGACGCGCCTGCGCGTCATCGAGCGCTCGCCTCCGTTCGGCATGATGCCCATCGTGGCGTCCACCCGCCTCGACGCCGCCGCGCGCGCGCGCCTGCGCGAGGTCCTCGTCGGGATTCATCGCGATCCGGGGGCGCAAGACGCGCTGCGCGAGCTGCGCATCGAGCGGTTCGCGACTCCCGCCCCGGGGCTCTACGACTCGGCGCTGCGGGTGCAGGGGGCGATGCGGTGAACTCGCCGGCGCCGGCGCGACCGCGGTTTCTCCTGTGGATGAAGCTCGCCGCGATGGCCGCGGTCGGCGTCGTCGCCATGCACGCCGTCCACCTCGCCATCGGGAACCGGGTGGCGTCGCGCGCGCTGATCGACCAGCAGGAGGCGCTCGGCCACGATCTGGCACGGCTCGTCGCACGGCAGGCCGCCGATCCGCTCCTCGTGAACGACCTCGTCACGCTGCAGGAGCTGGTGCAGGGGGCGGTCCGGCCCTCGTCTCACTCGGTGGCCTACTGCCTCGTCGTGCGCGACGGGCGCGCGGTGGTGAGCAGCTTCGACGGGCAGCCACCGCCCGACCTCCTGGGGATTCGCGCGGCGGGCGACCGGGAGCCCGTGGTGGTCCGCTCGGGCGAGACCCGGATTCTCGACCTCGTCGAGCCGATTCTCGGCGGGCAGCTCGGTGAGATCCGACTCGGGCTCGACCTCGCCATCGTCAACGCCACGCGCCGCGAGCTGGCGTGGCGGCTCGGCACCCTGGCGCTCGCGGTGATCCTGGCCGGCCTCGCCGCCGCCTGGCTCGCGGGGCGGTCCATCGCGCGGCCAGTGAACGAGATGCTGGACGCGGCCGATCGCTTCGACCCTGCGGCGGCGGGAGCCGGTCCCGCGCCGGCGTTGCGCCAGGCAGGCTCCGACGAGATCGCGGTGCTGGCGGATCGCTTCAACCGCATGATGCGGCGTCTCGAGTCGGCGTACGCCGAGCAGGCGCGGGCGCGCCAGAAGGCGGTGGAGACCGAGCGGCTCGCCGCGCTCGGCTCACTCGTCGCCGGCGTCGCGCACGAGGTGAACAACCCGCTCGCCGGCGTGAAGAACTGCCTGCGCCGGCTGGAGCGCGGCGAGGTCACGCCCGCGAAGCGGGAGGAGTACATGGCCCTGATGGAGGAGGGGCTCGACCGGATCGAGGACGTGGTGCGCCAGCTGCTCGACTTCGGGCGACCGCACCGCGCCGTGCTCGAGCCGGTGTCCGTGGCGGCGCTCGCGCGCGACGCGGTCCGCCTGCTGCACCCCGTGCTGGAGCCGAGGCGGATCGAGTGCGCGGTCGTCGCGGAGCCGGGCGCCGAGGGCGAGGTCCGCGCCGACCGTCGCGAGGCGGGGCAGGCCATCGTGAACCTGATGCTCAACGCCGCCTACGTCACCCCGGATGGCGGGCGGATCCGCGTGGCCGTCCGGTGTCGTGGGAGGTTCCTCGGCATCGCGGTGGAGGACCAGGGTCCCGGCATCCCGGTCGAGGTGCGCGACCGGATGCTCGACCCGTTCTTCTCGACGAAGCCGGAGGGCGAGGGGACCGGGCTCGGACTCTCGGTCACCCGGACGATCGTCGACGCGCAGGGCGGTGAGCTGACGTTCGAGTTCCCGCCCGAGGGCGGGACGGTGGCCGCGGTCTGGCTCCCGGCCGCGTGAGCGTTCCGACCGTCACGCGCGATGTTACCTGGCGGTAACACCCGCGCGTCGCGCCGCGGCAGGCTTGTTACCGGTGGGTGCCGCGCCGATGGTCCGATGGCCAACGATCTCGACCCCTTGGCGCATGGCCGCCGGGTTGCAACCGGACGGCGCCGTCGCCCGCAGAACGCCGGCGCGGCGCCCATCTCTCCATCGACGGAGGCATCCGAATCACATGAAGAAACTCATCGGCATCATCGCCGCGGCCACGCTCCTCGCAGCCTGTTCCGGTTCGGACGGGTCCATCGGCCCGCCGGGCCCGGTCGGTCCCATCGGCGACACGGGGCCCATCGGCCCCCCCGGCCCTCCGGGCGCAGGATTCCTGCCGCTCGAGGTGGCGGGGGTGGTCGGCTACGTCACGGACGTTTCGGACGCGCCGGTGGCCGGCGCGACCGTGTACTTCGTTCCGCAGGCCGCGGTGGCCGCGCTCGCCGCCACGCCGATCAACATCGATCCCACGACCACCACCACGGCGATGAACGCAGTTCGCACCGCCTCGAACGACGAGCCGCTCGAGGACCTGATCGAGCTCAACGGCACGACGTACGTCAGCGCGGTCACCGATGCCGGCGGCGTCTACCGCGTCACGACCTTGCCGAGCGGTGAGTACTTCGTGGTCGCGGTTCCGTCGGATGCGGGCCACCTGCCGGGCGGCACCCACTGCCGTGAGCCGCTGGCCGCGACGACGCTCGTCGGCCGGCAGCTCAACATGCAGGTGTCGTCGAAGCCGGGCCCGAACGCGTTCTACGTCGGGGCCTCGGTCTGCTACACCTGCCACGGTCGCCAGCACGAGAAGTACACGCTCCACGTGAACGGCATCCGTCCCACGGGCAAGGCCGGGGCGCTGCAGAAGGGCGACAAGTACTTCACGCGCTGGAACGAGGCGCTCGCGAAGTTCTCCGCGGGTGACGCGACCGCGGGCGGCACGACGCTCTACTTCACGCCGGTCGGCGTCGCGAGCACCGCGAGCGACTGGAAGGTCTCCGAGACGAATCCGGGGTCGGGCGTCGTCCTGACCGCGCGCCTCTTCAGCGTCAGCGACGGCACCACGACCACCTACAACGTGGAGCTCAAGGACGCCATCAACCCGACCGGCACGGTCTACAAGGCCGAGTTCAGCTACGGCGGCGGCCTCTACAAGCAGCGGTACCTGACGAAGATCGGCACGAGCCGCTACGTGCTCCCGATCCAGTACAACTTCGACTCCGCCCCTGCCGGTGGGAACGGGATCAACGAGGCCACCGACCCCGCGGGCCGCTGGAACTGGCAGCACTACAACCTGTCCTCGAACGGCTGGTTCGCTCCCGGCACCGGCCTCCTCACCGTCCCGGGCAAGGGGAAGGCGTTCGACAACAACTGCGCGGGCTGCCACTTCACCGGGTACTCGCTCACCGGCAACGCGACGGACGGCTGGACGGCCCACGGCGTCCCGGACGCGAACGGCGAGGCCGACTTCGACGGCGACGGGCAGTCGGAGCTCATGAACACCACCTGCGAGAGCTGCCACGGCCCCGGCTCCGATCACTGGGCCGTCGCGGGTCAGGGCAAGCTCGTGGTCTCGCCCAGGCTCCTCACGCCGGAGCGCGAGGTCACCATTTGCGCCGCGTGCCACACCCGTGCCCTCGGCATCGGCGCCGGCGCCACCGAGAACCCGCTCAACGCGGGGCTGCGCATGGCCCTGCCTGGCACCAAGCGGAGCGTATGGCTCACCGAGTACGTCTCCAAGGTCGCCGACGGCGTCTGGGACACGAAGAAGAACAACGCTGGCGGCGTGTCGACGCCGCTCGGTGACGGGCTCCACTCGCGCCAGCACCACCAGCAGGCTTCCGACTTCATGAAGACCCGGAAGTACCGGAACGAGTTCCGGCTCGTCACCTGCACCTCGTGCCACGATCCGCACGGGACCGCCGATCAGGCCACCGCGCCGGTCGAGAAGCACCAGCTCAGGGCGGTCCTCGACACCGCGCCGGCCACCGCCGGCCTCTGCCTCGGCTGCCACGCCCCGTTCTACGAAGCGGGCGCGACGGTGGGTGAGCGGATGAAGAACCACTGGTCCGCGAACGGCATCAACGCGAACTTCGCGAAGGACGGGATCCAGTGCGCGACCTGCCACACGCCCAAGACGGCGAAGTCCGGCGCTGGCCTGCGCCAGGCCGTGCTCGGCGGGCAGCAGTACTGGTCGGGCGACATCAGCTCGCACCTCTTCAGGGTGCCCCGCAAGGCGGTGATCAGCGGTAAGGTCGACGGCACCATCACCGGTAACGACGTGCAGCCGATTCCGTACACGAACAAGTGCGGCTTCTGCCACGGCGCGCCGTAGCCGACGACGGCTCGTAGCCTGAAACCCGGCGCCGGTCGCGCGGCTCTCCTGCCGCGCGGCCGGCGCGTCGTCGTTCGACGCATCCGGAAGCAGCACGCCCGACCGAGCCGGCCTCCGGCTCAGGATTTCTGCGGCCGGTCGCCGCCGCTCCCGGAGGTGAGCTCGCGCAGCCGCTCCCACAGGCTCTTGCGCGAGATGCCGAGCAGCGCCGCGGCGCGTCCCTTGTGCCCGCCGGTCCGTTCCAGCACGCGCTGGATGTACTCGCGCTCGAACTCGCCGACCGCCTCGCCGAGCGGCCGCACCTCGCCGCCGGCCGGCGTCGAGATCACCGCGGCTCCGACGCCGCGCGTCGCGGCGGCGGCGGCGACGTCGGCCGGGAGGTGCTCGAGGCGGATCGTCCCACCGCGTGACAGCGCGACCGCCCGCTCGAGCGCGTGCACGAGCTCGCGCACGTTGCCCGGCCAGTCGTGAGCGTCGAGCGCGGCGACGACCGCCGGACTGAGCTCCGGGACGGGGCGGCCCTGCCGCGCCGAGATCTCGGAGAGCGCCCGCGCCACGAGCGCCGGCACGTCGGCGCGTCGCTCCCGCAGCGGCGGCGTGTGCAGGTCGATGACGTTGAGGCGGTAGAAGAGGTCCTTGCGGAACGCGCCGCGCGCGATCTCGCCCGGCAGCTCGCGGTTCGTCGCGGCGATGAGGCGGACGTCCACGCGCACCGTCCGGCTGGACCCCACCGGCTCGAACGTCGAGGTCTCTATCGCACGAAGGAGCTTCGCCTGGCTCGCCGGCGACAGCTCGCCGACCTCGTCCAGGAAGAGCGTGCCGCTGTCCGCGGCCTCGAAGCGGCCGATTCGCCGCTGGACCGCACCGGTGAACGCGCCCTTCTCGTGGCCGAACAGCTCGGATTCGAAGAGCGCCTCCGGAATGGCCGCGCAGTTGACGACGACCATCGGGTGACCTGCGCGCCGCGACCGCTCGTGGATGCAGCGCGCGCACAGGTCCTTGCCGGTGCCCGTCTCGCCCGTGACGAGCACCGCGACATCGCTCGCGGCAGCCGCCTCGATGCGATCGCGCACGAGGCGCATGGCGGCCGAGTCGCCGAGCACGGTGCCCTGGGCCTCGCCGGTCGAGCCCGCGCGCAGCCGGCGCCGGAACGCCACCTCGTCGCGGACCCGCCCCACTCTCAGCAGCAGCTCCTCCATCTCGAACGGCTTCTGCAGGTAGTCGCGCGCGCCCTCGCGCATGACCTGGACGGCGTCCTCGGCGTGGGCGAACGCGGTCATCAGGATCACGCCGGCCTCGGGCTGCACGGCACGGGCGCGGCGGAAGAGGGCGAGCCCGTCCACGCCGGGCAGACGGACGTCGGTGAGCACCAGGTCGAAGCTCTCGCGATCGAGCGCAGCGAGCGCCGCCGTGCCGTCGGCGCAGGCCGCCACCTCGTAGCCCGCCTCCTCGAGCGCGTCCGCGACCGTGATGCGGACGATCCGGTCGTCCTCTGCGAGCAGGAGCCTCACGGCGGCAGTCTAGACCCGCCGCGCAGGGGCAGCGAGCGTCGTCGAGAACCACTCCCGCCAGCTCGGATCCAGCCGCTCGTGCGCGGCCAGCCGTCGCATCGTCGCCGCATCGTCCCGGTCGAACAAGAAGACCCGCGCGATCTCGGGGATGGGGACGCGCACGGGATCCCGGTGGACGATCGTGACGGTGTCGTCCACCGCGAGCTGGCCCTCCTCGGCGACCCGGAAGTAGATCCCCCAGCGGCGGCTGTCGGCGAACGCCTTGACCATCCTCGGGTCTCCGAAGCGGATCCCGAGCTTGAAGCACGGGATCCGGGGCGCGGCGGCCTCGAGCTCCGCGTCGCCGATCCGAACGACGTCGCCGATGCACAGGTCCGACTCGTCGAGCTCGCGGATCGTCAGGTTCTCGCCGAAGTTGGCGGGTTCCAGATCGCGGCCCAGCCGAGCTCGCCACCAGTCGTAATGCTCGGCCGCGTACGCGTACACCGCCTTGAACTCGCCCCCGTGAACCTTCAGGTCGCTCTGGCGGTCGCCCTCCAGGTTGTGCCTGCGCGCCCGGACGGGACCCGGGACAGGTGTCTTGAAGATGGAGGTGACCACCTCCTTGCCGTTCCAGGAGATCGTCCTCGGGCCACCGACGGCGATGCTGGCGATGCTCATGGTCGAAGCCATGGCCATCTCCTAGCCCCCTGCCTCGGGCGCGGCCGGTCAGTTTGAGCGTCGCTTCCATGATAACGGACATGCGTCTTGACATGCTCTCCGCCATAACGGATGTTCCCCCGCATGACCCCGACGACGAGCGCAGCCCGAAGCCTCGAGGCGGCCCCGAACTCCGACGCCGGTCCGTCCGCTCCTCCCGGACCGACCCCCGCGGGGCGGCGGGCGCTCGTGAAGAGCGAGGACTGGGTCGCAGCCTGGCTCGGCCTCGCGATCATCGCGCTCGTGCTCGCGGGCGTTCGGCCGGAGATCCCCAGGTTCAAGTGGGCGACCGACTCCGCCGTCGCGAGCACGGTCGTGGCGAAGAAGGCGGCCCTGGACGCGCTCGCCTTGGACGCGGCCGCGCGCGCAGAGCCGCAGCTCGCCGCCGCCGCGGCGTCGCTCAAGGTTGCCGCCGATTCCGGGGACCGGGCGGCCATCGGCAAGGCTGCGCGTGACCTCGGGGAAGCCGCCAAGGGGGCGAAGGACGGTTCGCTGAAGAAGAACGCCACCGAGCTCGGCAAGAGCCTCTCGGACGCCGGCGCATTTCTCGGCGGCGTGTTCGCCGCGAAGAACCTGGGGACGTCGGCCGCGCTCGGACTCGCCTACCTCCTCGTGTCCGTCATCGGGATCGCGCTGCTCGGCGGGAACGCGGTCCGGTACGCGATCGGGTTCCCCGTCGTGTACGCGCTCGCCTGGTTCGCCCAGGTGATCGCGGGGAACTCCACGCTCAGCTACTGGGGGCTCGAGTACGTCATCTTCGCCCTCGTCATCGGCCTGTTCGTCAGCAACGTGATCGGCCTCCCCGGATGGCTCCGGGATGCGGTCCGGACCGAGTACTTCATCAAGACGGGCCTCGTCATCCTCGGGTCGAGCATCCTCTTCCACGAGATCGTGCAGGCGGGCGCTCTCGGGATCGCCCAGGCGCTGCTGGTGGTCTCGGCGGTCTGGTATTTCTGCTTCTGGCTCGCGAGGAAGCTGAAGGTGGACGAGGAGCTCGCCGTCATGCTCTCCACGGCGGTGTCGATCTGCGGGGTGTCGGCCGCGATCGCAGCGTGCGGCGCGATCCACGGTGACAAGCGGAAGCTCTCCTACGTCACCTCCCTGGTCCTCATCGTGGCGGTCCCGATGATGGTGCTGATGCCCTGGGCGGTGCGCGCCTTCGGCATCCCCGACGTCGTGGGCGGCGCATGGCTCGGCGGGACGCTCGACACGAGCGGCTCCGTGGTCGCCGCGGGCGCGCTCATCAGCGAGGCCGCGATGAAGGCGGGCGTCGTGGTGAAGTTCTCGCAGAACGTGCTCATCGGCGTCGCCGCGTTCCTCCTGTCGGTCTGGTGGACGTTCCGGAGCGGCAAGGCGGCTGGGGAGCGGCCGAGCGCGCGCGTCATCTGGGAGCGATTCCCCAAGTTCGTGCTCGGGTTCGTCGCCGCGTCGGTCGTGTTCTCGTTCGTGCTCGACCCCGCGACCGTGAGTGCGACGAAGGGGACGCTCGGCGGGCTCCGGACGATGTGGTTCGCGCTCGCGTTCACGTGCATCGGGCTCGAGACACGCCTCTCCGACCTCGTCGGGATGCAGGGCGGCCGGCCGGCCGCGGCGTTCGTCGGCGCGCAGGCGTTCAACGTCGTGTGGACGCTCGCGCTCGCGTTCCTGCTCTTCGGCGGCGTTATCTTCGCGACGCCGGTCTTCAAGTAGGGACCGCGAACGTGTGGATCGCGCGAGTGATCCCGGAGCGAGGACGTGATGAGCAAGACCCCTGCGAATCCGAGTCCCCCCGCTGACGTGGCGCGAGCGGCGGGCGAGGAGGGCTCGACCGCCGCGCCTCGGCCCGGCCCGAACACGCTGTCGGTTCACGGCGGCGACACCCGGGCCCGGGCCCACCAGGCGATCCCGATGCCCATCATCCAGACGGCGACGTACGCCTTCGCGGACACCGCCGACCTGGTCAACTTCATGCAGCAACGCAGCCTCGGCACGCACATCGAGGGCCGCGAGGACTACGGGCGCTACGGGAACCCGACGGTGCAGTCGGTGGAGCGCAAGGTCGCGGCGCTCGAGCGCGCCGACGACGCGGTGCTCTTCTCGTCCGGCATGGCCGCGATGACGACGCTGCTGCTCGCGAGCCTGCCCTCCGGCGCGCACGTCGTCATGACCGACGACTGCTACCGGCGGACGCGCCAGTTCTGCCTCGTCTTCCTGAAGCGGCTCGGCATCGAGACGACCGTCGTCCCTATGGGTGACTACGAGGCGCTCGAGGCCGCGATCCGCCCGAAGAAGACGCGCTTCCTCATCTCCGAGAGTCCGACCAACCCGTACCTGCGCTGCGTGGACCTCGCGCGCCTCGCGGAGATCGCGAACCGCCACCGGGTTGGTACGATCATCGACAGCACGTTCGGGACGCCGCTCAACCAGCGGCCGCTCGAGCACGGCATCGACTACGTCGTGCACAGCGCCACGAAGTACATGGGTGGCCACCACGACCTCCTCGCCGGCGTCGTCGTCGGGAGCAAGGCGCGGGTCGCGGCCCTGCGCGACGCGCGCGGCGTCCTCGGCGGCATCGCGGACCCCCAGAACGCGTACCTGCTCGAGCGCGGCCTCAAGACGCTCGGGCTCCGTCTCCGCCAGCAGAACGAGACGGCGCTCGCGGTCGCCCGATACCTCGAGAAGCACCCCAGGATCGAGCGCGTCTGGTATCCGGGCCTCCCCTCGCACCCGGATCACGAGATCGCACGCCGACAGATGGCCGGCTTCGGGGGTGTCATCAGCTTCGAGGTCCGCGGCGCGCTCGACGACGCCAGCCGCTTCATCGATCGCATGGAGATCCCGTACATCGCGCCGAGCCTCGGCGGCGTGGACAGCCTCATCGAGCAACCCGCGCTGATGTCGTACTTCGAGAAGACGACCGAGGAGCGGCTCGAGCTCGGGATCAAGGACAACCTGGTCCGCTTCGCCATCGGGGTCGAGGACGCGGCCGACATCATCGCGGATCTCGAGCAGGCGCTCGCGGTCTGAGGCTCACCTCGCTGCAGGAAAGGACACGCACGATGGGACGGATCCACGAGGATAACAGCCGCAGCATTGGACACACGCCGCTCGTCCGCCTGAACCGCCTCGCGGACGGAACCGGCGCGACGCTCGTGGCGAAGATCGAGGGGCGGAACCCGGCGTACTCGGTGAAGTGCCGCATCGGGGCCGCGATGATCGCGGCCGCCGAACGCGACGGCACCCTCGTGCCCGGGTCGCGCGCGCGCACGATCGTCGAGCCGACGAGCGGGAACACCGGGATCGCGCTCGCGTTCGTCGCCGCGGCGCGCGGGTATCCGATCGTCCTCACGATGCCGGAGACTATGTCAGTCGAGCGGCGGCGGATGCTGCGCGCGTTCGGCGCGGAGCTCGTCCTGACCGAGGGCGCGAAGGGGATGCCTGGAGCGATCGCCAAGGCGGAGGAGATCGTCGCGAGCGACCCCGGCAAGTACTTCATGCCGCAGCAGTTCAAGAATCCGGCGAACCCGGCCATCCACTACGCGACGACGGGCCCCGAGATCTGGGATGACACCGACGGCAAGGTCGACGTGGTCGTCTCCGGCGTCGGCACCGGCGGAACGATCACGGGCGTGTCGCGCTTCCTCAAGCACGAGAAGAAGAAGTCGATCCTCGCGGTCGCGGTCGAGCCCATCCACTCGCCCGTGCTGACCGCAATCAAGAAGGGCGAACCCCCGAAGCCGGGGCCGCACAAGATCCAGGGCATCGGAGCCGGGTTCAAGCCGGACGTGCTCGACCTGTCGCTCGTCGACGAGGTCGTCACCGTCTCGAATGACGAAGCGGTCGAGACGGCCCGGCGCCTCCACAAGGAGGAGGGGATCACCGCCGGCATCTCCTCGGGGGCGGCCGCCTTCGCGGCCGTGAAGATCGCGCAGCGGGCGGACTCACGCGGCAAGCTGATCGTGGTCGTGCTCCCCGACGCCGGCGAGCGGTACCTGTCGAGCGTCCTCTTCGACGGCATCGAGGCCTGATACCGGCGGGGCTACCCGTCAGTTGACCGGCGCCGCTCCGAAGACCTGGAGAGGCGCGCCGTCTCAGCCGCGCCCGAGCCGACGCTCCTGGGCATGCGGAGCGCCACCCCGCCGCGCGCAAGCGCGGCGCGAGACGCGCGTCCGCCCCCGACTTGCCCGCGAGCGCCGCGATGAGCGGCCCGGCAGCGGCGCCGACGAGCGGACGTACCCACTGACCATCATCTTCCGACCGATCTGCCGCCGACTCGCTCACGGGGCCATGTCGCCCCACTCCCATATCGGGCACGGGATGGATGCTCTGGCGCCGTCGGAAGCGGAGTTCCTCTTGCCGTCAGAGCAGTGCTCGCTCTCGTCGCGCTCGCCTGGCTCGTCGAGTGCCGGGGGCCAGTCGCGTGCACGGTGAGCTCACCGTGGCGAGAGTGGACCCCGACGCGGAGGGTCACATGCGGATGAGAGCTGCCGTCGGGATGGCGTCGTTGCTGTTCGTGGGTGGGCCCACACTCGGGCAGGAGGGCTGCGCCGATCAGACGAGCGGGACCGGGAGCGCTCCATGCGACGCGACGAGCGGGCGCGTGCAGCCCCGCGACGAGGGAACGGGATCGGCTGCCGCCGGAACGGGAGCGGCTGCCGGCGGCACGGGGTCCGCCGTGGGCAGCGAGGGGGCGACGACGCCTGGAATGACGCAAGGGACGCCCGCAGCGACCCCGAGCGCACCCAGCCCGGCCAACGCGCCTGCCGCGGCTCCTCACGAGGACGCGAGCGAGTCGCGTGAGATCAACGACACGGTGGACGGTAGACCCGGACCGTGAGGCGAGCTTCCCTGCCGTGAGGCGAAGGCGATGACGAATCCAACAGGTTCTGCTCGATGCTCCGCATCCTTGCGGTGCGATGGCCCTCCTGACGCAGTGCATCGGCGCAGCCGTTCCTCTCGGAAGCCAACCGCCGTGACGAACGACGAGGCGCCTCGGGTTGCCCCGAGACGCCTCGCACGGCAGCTGCGGTTCGTGGCTACGTCTTCTTCTTGATCACGTCCACGTCGATGTCGAGCTGGACCGACCACATGAAGTCGGTGCCGAACGTGTTCTGCGCGAGGTTCTTGTCGTTGAAGAACACCGGGCCCATGAGGAGGTCGACCGCGGGCGTGAAGTAGAGGCCGATGGCGGCGCCCCACGCGCCGAAGACGTTCTTCCCGGTCTGCACGTCGGCGATGAAGTTGACCTTGTTGAGACCCGGGAGGTTCAGCACGACGTCCGGGCTCGTCCAAGCGCCCATGAACCCCGCCTGCTGCTTCTTGCCGTCGGAGCTGACGAGGAGCTTGTCGTTCAGCCCGTAGTACCCGCCGACGACGAAGTTCCCGACGACGGGGAAGGTCTTCCCGATCTCGCCGTGCAGGATGTTGAAGTCGCTCACGTCCTTCTCGAACCCGGCGCCAACGACGCCGAACGAGATGCCGGGCTGATACTTGGAGAAGGCGTTCTCGGGGATCACGAGCTTCCCGTTCAGGAAGACGTTGTTCTTCGCGAGGCCAGGAAGGAAGGAATCGACGCCGACCTCTCCCTGCAGCTTCTCGAAGGGGAGGAAGCCGACCTCGAGGCCGTAGTCGTTCTGGAGCCCGCCCTTCTCGGCGACGTAGCTGTCGTACGTGACGTGCGGCACGAGGTAGGGCTGGGCGTAGGTCGTGGCCGGCGTCCAGAACGTGGTCGACGAGGTCGCCCGGGCGGCGAACGCGGTCGTGAGCGCGGCGGCGGCGACCGCCGCCTTGAGAGCGTTGTTCATTCTTGTCCTCCGAAATCGCGGGTTGGCGCTGCGCGGGCCGGTAGTGCAGAGGCCGTGCCGCCGCCGATGGTCGCGAATTCACGCATTTGCGCCCGATTCGCTGCAGGCAACCGAATGGGTGCCATCGGCGCGTGCATGAGCTGCGTGCGCCGCGGGCAGCGAGGTTCACTGAACGCGCAAGACGCCCCGGTCCCGCTCACCCTCACGCGGGAAGGGAACGCTTCGGGTCGTGCCGACCGCCCGTTGATCCAGCCCTCGACGGCGCGACCTGCGCGGAACCCCCCGGTTTCGCTCGAGGCCCGCCCGCGGGCAGGTCATGTTCGGGGGTCCAAGGGGGGCTGCGTGCGTCTCGTCGTGTGGATCGTGGCCGGCCTCTTGCTCGCTCCCGGGTTTGAGTCCGCGCGGCACGACCGCGACACGAACGCGTTCCTGGTCGAGCCGGTGATTATCCCGACGAGCGGAACGGTCGAATGCCGATGAGGTGAACATGAGCGAGCACACGGGACCCGGCCAGCACGACACGCCCGCTGCGCACCGATCCGGCGTATCTGCAGGCGGCCCCGCGAAGCCCGGGTACCCCGAGCATCCCGAGCTGCCCGGCGGCGCGGGCGCCGGACGAGCGCGCGAAATCGCGGCTCGCCGACCCGCGGCCGCGCACGGCGAGCACGCGGAGCATGACCGCCACGCCGGCCACAGCGTGGCGATGTTCCGGACGCGGTTCTGGATTGCCCTCCTGCTCACGGTGCCGACCGTCGTCTGGGGTCACATGCTCACGTCGGTCACCGGGTGGCACGCGCCCGCCTTCCCGGGCTCGACCTGGCTCGCTCCGGTTCTCGGGACGATGGTCTTCGCGTATGGCGGGACCCCGTTCATCCGGGGCGCGGCGCGGGAGCTCCGCGACCGGCTCCCCGGGATGATGACGCTCATCGCGCTCGCGATCGCCGTCGCGTTCGTCTTCAGCGCGGCGGTGACCATCGGCTACCCCGGAATGCCGCTCTGGGAGGAGCTCTCGACGCTCGTCACGGTGATGCTGCTCGGCCACTGGATCGAGATGCGGTCGATCTCCCAGGCGCAGGGCGCTCTCAAGGAGCTCGCGATGCTCCTCCCTTCGGTGGCGGTGCGGATCGCGGACGGCCGCGAGGAAGAGGTCCCGCTGTCGGCGCTTCGAGAGGGCGACGCGATCCTCGTCCGCCCCGGAGCGCGGGTCCCGGCCGACGGCGCGGTGCAATCCGGCGAGAGCGCGGTCGACGAGTCGATGATCACGGGTGAGTCGCGTCCGCTGAAGAAAAGGGCGGGAGACCGGGTCATCGCGGGAACGGTGAACGGGGCGGGGTCGCTCCGGGTCCAGGTGACCGGGACCGGCGAGCGGACGGCGCTCGCGGGCATCATGCGGTCCGCGATCGCCTGCGCGCGCGAGCGCGACGTCTGCGCGCGCAGGCGATCGCGGACCGCGCCGCGTTCCTGCTCACCGTCGTCGCGCTCGCCGCCGCCGTCGTCACGGCGTTCGCCTGGGGCCTCGCCGGTGCGCCGGGGGCGTTCGTCGTGGAGCGCGTCGTCACGGTCCTCGTCATCGCGTGCCCCCACGCGCTCGGTCTCGCGATCCCGCTCGTCATCGCCATATCGACGACGCTCGGGGCGCGGTCGGGCCTCCTCGTACGCGACCGGCGCGGGCTCGAGGAGGCGCGCAGACTCACGACGGTGGTCTTCGACAAGACCGGAACGCTCACGCTCGGCGAGTACCGCGTGGTCGCGGTCAGGACCGTCGGCCTCTCCGAGGCGCAGGCGCTCGCGGTCGCCGCAGCGGTGGAGCACGACTCGGAGCACCCCGTCGCTCAGGCGGTGGTGCGGACCGCGCGCGACCGGGGCCTCTCGGTGCCGCAGGCGGATGGCTTCGAGGCGATACCCGGGCACGGCGTCAGGGCGCGAGTGGACGGGCGCGAGAGAATGGTCGGCGGGCCGAACCTGCTGCGCAAGCTCGGGGCCGCGCTCGCTCCCGAGCTGGACGCGCTCTCGCGCGAAGCCGCCGCGCGCGGGCAATCGGTGGTGTTCCTGATCGAGGACGGAAGAGCAATCGCCGCATTCGCCGTGGCGGACGCGGTGCGGCCCGAGTCGCGGGAGGCGGTCGCCCGCCTTCACGAGATGGGCGTCGAGGTCGCGATGCTCACGGGTGACTCGCGGGCGGTCGCCGAGGCGGTCGCGCGGGAGCTCGGGATCGAGACGGTGCATGCGGAGGTGCTGCCGGAGCGGAAGGCGGAGGTGATCGAGACGCTCCGACGGAGCGGGAAGCGCGTGGCGATGACGGGCGACGGGGTGAACGACGCGCCGGCGCTGGTGACCGCCGATGTAGGCATCGCCGTCGGCGCAGGGACCGACGTGGCGGTGGAGGCGGGGGACATCGTCCTCGTCCGGAGCGATCCGCGGGACGTCCCCCGCATCGTCGCGCTCAGCCGCGCGTCGTACCGGAAGATGATCCAGAACCTCTGGTGGGCGGCCGGCTACAACGTCGCAGCGATCCCGCTCGCGGCCGGCGTCCTCGCGCGGTGGGGGCTCGTCCTCGCGCCGGCGCTCGGAGCGGTGCTGATGTCCGTCAGCACGGTCATCGTCGCGGTGAACGCGCAACTCCTGCGGCGGGCGCAGCTGTGACGGCGGCTCACCCGCCGCCGCCTCGGGCGACGCTCACAGGTGCTATCGTCGATGGTTGCTGCAGTGCCCACCGCATTCGCCTGCGCCGCTCGCGACCTCGTGAGCGAGCTGCAGGAAGGCTGGCGCGCCGCTGCGCGCGGGAGACGTTGTGATGAAAGATTGCATTCGGATCCTCGCGGTCGTCGCGGCAACCGCGCTTCCGTGGGCCGCCGGAGCGCAGCACTCGCACGGGAGTGGCGGTACGGACGTGCCGCCTCGACCGGCCAGGCAGGAGCGTCCCCCTCCTCCCGAATCGCCGCGCGGCGTTCTGCCAGCCGGGAGCCCGCGCCAAGTCGAGGTGCTCGTCGTCTCGTACGGCTTCTCACCCCAGGTGATCCGAGCGGACCAGGGTGAGCAGCTCGTCCTTGCCATCCGGCGGAGCGACGACTCCCACTGCAAGGACGGCGTCGCGATCCCCGCGAGGCAGGTCCTCGTACAGCTTCCGGTCGGTGAGACCGTTCCGGTCACACTGAGGCTCGATCGCACGGAGACACTCGAGGTCGCGTGCGCGAACGAGGACGTGCGGGCCTCGATCGTCGTCGAGCGCCGGTAGGTCGCTGCACGTTGCGAAGTCCCGACCGCCCGGTTACCCGAGCATGGTCCGGAGAACGGCGGATGAGCCGAGCTGCCTCCATTGTCGCTGCCGCCGGGGTCGCGCTCGTCGTGGTCGGCGGCACCGTCGTCACGATCGCCTTCCGCGGCGGCATCTCCGCCCGACGGGAGCCCTCCGCAATCGAGGCCCGAGTCGCGCGCGCTCTCCGGACATGGGCCATCCCGTCCGAGGCCCGCGATGCCCCCAACCCGTTCCAGGCAAGCCCCCGCGTCCTCGCGGCGGGGCTCGCGCACTTCGCCGACCACTGCGCGAGCTGTCACGCGAACGATGGCAGCGGCCAGACGGCGATCGGGCGCAACCTGTACCCGCGCGCGCCGGACCTGCGGCACCCCGCGACGCAAGGGCTCACGGACGGGGAGCTGTTCTACATCATCGAGAACGGCGTCCGGTTCACCGGCATGCCCGCCTGGGCGGGGCCGGGGAGCGCAGAGGGGAGCTGGCACCTCGTCCACTTCATCCGCCACCTGCCGAAGCTCGACGGGGGGGAGAGGGCGCAGATGGAGGCGCTCAACCCCAAGTCCCCGGACGAATGGCGCGCGCTCCAGGACGAGGAGTCGTTCCTGCGCGGGGACGAGCCGCCGCCGCGTGAGCCCGGGCACGGCGGCCACACGCACTGACAGGAGCAGACATGATTCGACTCATGACGGTCCTCGTGGTCGCAGCGGCAGTCGTCGCCGGGCCTGCGTTCGCGCACGAGAAGGGCGATCGCGCCATCGGGGTGGTGGAGAGCATCACCGCCGACCAGATCGTGATCAAGGCCAGCGACGGCCACGTGGTGCCGTTCGCCCTGGTTCCTGACACCCGGTTCTCGGTGGGCGACAAGACGGCCGGGGCACAGGACGTGCGCGCCGGCCAGCGCGCCGTGGTCCACGGAAAGCGCAGCGGCGACAAGCTGATCGCGGTGCGAGTGAAGCTGGCGCGTCACAAGCGGTGATCAACCGGTGCCGCGTCGCGTCGCGAGCGCAGCGCAGCCCAGGCGTTCACCGCGATCCCGACGAGCGCCGGGACGAGGCCAGCGGAAGAGGGCGCGCGAAGGAACTGGCCTGCGAGGACCAGAGCCAGCCCCGCATACGGGGCCGTTGCCGCGGTTGCACCCGGGCCTGGGTGCCCACCGCTCGATGCGCGGCGACGCGACCGGGCGGGAGCTCCCGCCAGGATGAGCCCTGCGACGAGGCCGAGGGCGCCGAGGATCCGCAGCGCAACTCCGGCAGGGAACACGCTCCCGCGCAGGAGGCCCGAGGCGCCGAGGAGGTGGCCCGCGAGACCGGCTGCATACGCCGCCACGGCAACCCACTCCCGCGGTCGCGACGGCCGAGCGAACCGGAACCCGAGCACGAGCAACAGCGCAGCGATCGCGAGCTCGATGCTGCCCTGGGGCGACGTCAGCTCGCTCACGCGCCGCATCCTACGCCGCGATCGCGTTCGTGACCGAGTCCTCGTCGGTCACTTCCTTCTTCTTCCAGAGGAAGTAGACGGCCGGGTAGACGAGCAGCTCCATCAGGAAAGACGTCACGAGGCCGCCGATCATGGGCGCGGCGATGCGCTTCATGAGGTCGGCGCCGGTCCCGACGGACCACATGATCGGGAGCAGGCCAAGCATCGCGGCGAAGACGGTCATCGCCTTCGGGCGCACGCGCTTCACCGCGCCATGGACGATCGCCTCGACGAGGTCCCGCCGGGTACGGAGCAAACCTTTCGCCTTGTACTCGTCGTGCGAGAGATCGAGGAACAGCAGCATGAACACCCCGGTCTCCGCGTCGAGCCCCATGAGCGCGATCATCCCGACCCATACCGCGATCGAGATGTTGTAGCCGAGCGCCCACAGCAGCCAGACCGCGCCGACCGCGGAGAACGGGACCGCGGCCATCACGAGGGCCGCCTTGAACGACGACTTCGTGTTCATGTAGAGCAGGCCGAAGATGAGGACCAGCGTGAGCGGGATGATGAGCTTCAGCCGCTCCTTCACGCGCAGCATGTTCTCGTACTGCCCGCTCCAGACCATGTTGTAACCGGTCGGCAGCAGGAGGCCGGTCGCAACCGCCTTCTTCGCCTCCGTCACGTAGCTGCCGACGTCGATTTTCGAGGTGTCGAAGTCGACGTACACGTAGCCGGCGAGGAGCCCGTTCTCGTCCCGGATCATCGACGGGCCCTGGGCGAGCACGACGTCCGCGATCTCCTCCATCGGGATCTGGCCCTGGCCGCCGGGCAGCGGCAGGAGCACGCGCCGGAGCGATGACAGGTCCTCGCGGTAGTCGCGGGCGTAGCGGACGTTGATGCCGTAGCGCTCCCGCCCCTCCACCGTCGTCGATTGGTTGTCCCCGCCGACTGCGGTCATCACCATCATGTTCGCGTCGTCGACGGACAGGCCGTAACGCGCGAGCTGCTCGCGCTTCAGGACGAAGTCGAGGAAGTAGCCGCCCGCGACGCGCTCCGCGTAGACGCTGCGCGTTCCAGGGACCTTCTGGATGACGGCCTCCGTCTCCTTCGCGACCCGCTCGATGGTGGCGAGGTCGGCCCCGCTGATCTTGATGCCGACGGGCGTGCGGATGCCGGTCGAGAGCATGTCGAGACGCCCCTTGATGGGCATCGTCCACGCGTTCGAGATGCCGGGCAGCTGCAGCGCCGCGTTCATCTCGTTCTCGAGGTCCTCCTGCGAGATCCGGTCGTGCCAGAACGGCCGCAGCACGCCCTTCAGCCAGTTCGGCGCCCACGACGAGTACCAACGGGGCTTCTCGCGCCACTGGGAGTCCGGCTTGAGGACGACGGTCGTCTCCATCATCGTGAACGGCGCGGGGTCCGTGGAGGTGTTGGCGCGACCCGCCTTCCCGAACACGCGCTCCACCTCCGGGAAGGTCTTCAGGATCTTGTCCTGGACCTGCAGCGCCTTCTGCGCCTCGGAGACGGACATGCCCGGCTCGACAGCCGACGGCATGTAGAGGATCGTCCCCTCGCGCAGGGGCGGCATGAACTCCGAGCCGAGCTTCAGGTAAATGGGCACCGTCGTGAGGACGAGCGCCACGGCGGCCGCGATGGTCGCCCGCGGGTGGCGGAGGACGAATCGGCACGGGCGCTCGTAGAGGCGGTGGAGGAGCTTCGAGATCGGGTGACCCTCCTCCGAGTGGTACTTCCCGACGAGCGCCGCGTTGGCTGCCCATGACAGCCACCGCGGCCTGAACTTGAACTCGTCGATCCGCGCGAACATCATCCGCATCGCCGGATCGAGGGTGATCGCGAGGAACGCCGCGATCGCCATCGCGAGGTTCTTCGAGTAGGCGAGCGGCCGGAAGAGCCGCCCCTCCTGGTCGACGAGCGTGAACACCGGCATGAAGGCGACGGCGATCACGAGCAGCGAGAAGAAGACCCCGGGTCCGACCTCGAGGAGCGCCTCGAGCCGGACGTGGTGGAAGTCGCCCTTCTTCCCGTCCTTCATCCAGTGGTGAATCTTGTTATAGGCGTTCTCGACCTCGACGATCGCGCCGTCCACGAGGACGCCGATCGAGATCGCGATCCCGGCGAGCGACATGAGGTTCGCGTTGAGCCCCATCGCGTACATCGGGATGAACGCGAGCGCGACCGATACCGGGATCGTGACGATCGGGATGATCGCGGACGGGATGTGCCAGAGGAAGATCAGGATGATGATGGAGACGACGATCATCTCCTCGAGCAGCTTCGACTTGACCGTCTCGATGGCGTGGTTGATGAGCTCGGAGCGGTCATAGGTTGCGACGACCTCGACGCCCTTCGGCAGCGACGGCTTGAGCTCCTCGAGCTTGGTCTCCACCCGCTTGACGACGTTCAGCGCGTTCTCGCCGGAGCGCATCACGACGATCCCGCCGACGACGTCTCCCTCGCCGTCCAGGTCGGCGATCCCACGCCGGAGCTCCGGGCCGAGCGCGACGGTGGCGACGTCCTTCACGAGGACGGGCGTGCCGCCCTGTGACCGGAGCACGAGGTTCTCGAGGTCCTTGATCCCCTTCACGTAGCCGCGACCTCGGACCATGTACTCGCGGCCGCTGAACTCCACGAGCCGGCCGCCCACGTCGTTGTTGCCGCGGCGCACCGCGCTGATCACCGCGTCGAGCGGGATCTTGAACGCGGCGAGTGCGTTCGGGTTCACGGTGATCTGGTACTGCCGCACCTGGCCGCCGACGGTGGCGACCTCGGCCACGCCCGGGACGGACTGGATCGCGTAGCGCAGGTTCCAGTCCTGGAACGATCGCAGCTCGTCGGAGGAGTGCTGTCCCGTCCTGTCGACGAGCGCGTACTGGTAAACCCACCCGACGCTGGTCGCGTCAGGCCCGAGCTCCGTCTTCACGTCGGGCGGGAGCTGCTGCGTGATCTTCGAGAGGTACTCGAGGACGCGCGTGCGCGCCCAGTACGGGTCCGTCCCGTCCTCGAAGATCACGTAGACGTAGCTGAACCCGAAATCCGAGAAGCCGCGGATCGCCTTCACCTTCGCCGCGCCGAGGAGCGCCGTGGTGATCGGGTACGTGACCTGGTCCTCGATGATGTCCGGGCTCCGGTCCCACCGCGAGTAGACGATCACCTGCGTGTCGGACATGTCCGGCAGCGCGTCGAGCGGGATGTTCCGCATCGCCCACGCGGACGCGACGAGCGCGCCGATCGTCGTGGCGACGACGAGGTACTTGTGCTCGGCGGAGAAGCGGATGATTCGCTTGATCATGGCGCGCTACCGTCCGTGCCCTGCGTGCGGGTTCTCGGTGGCCGCGCCGTCCTTCGCCGCCGCGGGCGCGGGCGCCGCGGGGCTCCGCGTCGACAGCGCCGCGAGCGATGCGCGCAGGCGCGACTCGGAATCGACGAGGAAGTTCGCGCGGGTCACGACCCCGTCGCCCTTCTCGAGCCCGGAGACCACCTCGACGAAATCGGAATCGCCCTCACCGAGCTGGACCTCGCGCGGCTGGAACTTGCCGTCCGGGAGCGCGATGAAGACGACGCTCTTCGTGCCGGAGTGGATGACCGCGTCCGCCGGGATCCGCACGCCGCGCCGGCTCTTCCCCTGGAGGACGACGTCCCCGAACATCTCGGGACGGAGCTCTCCCGTCGCGTTCGACACGTCGATCCGGACCTTCGCGGTGCGGGTCTTCGGGTCGAGCAGCGGGTCGATGAACGCGACGCGTCCCGTGAAGGTCCGGTTCGGGAACGCCTTCGGCGTCAGCGTCGCCGACATCCCGACCTTCACCTGGTTGAGGTCGGACTCGTAAGCGTCTGCGAGCACCCACACGCGCGAGAGGTCGATGATCTCGAACGGCATGTCGCCGGCGTTGACGCGCATGCCCGGGACGACGTCCTTCTTCGTGAGCACGCCCGTCGCCGGCGAGGGGAAGGTGATCGCGCGCGTCGGCTCGCCGGTCCGTTCGAGGCGATCGATCTCGGAGCGTGGCACGTCCCACAGCTCGAGCTTGCGGCGGGCTGCGGAGACCAGCGCGTCACCGTCGGCGGTCATGCCGCCGGAGGCGGCGAGCCGCTTCCGGGTGTCGACGGCGAGCAGGAACTCCTGCTGCGCCGCGAGGAGCTCGGGGCTGTAGATGGAGAAGAGCGGCTCGCCCTTCCTCACCGGCTTGCCCACGAAGTCCGCGTGGACGTGCTCCATGAACCCGGAGAACTTCACGTTCACGTGGTGCACCCGCGTCTCGTCCACCGCGATCCGGCCGTTCGTACGCCACGATCCTCCGACGGGGCCGAGCTCCGCGTGAGCGATCTTGAGCCCGATGAGCTGCTGGCGGGCGGCGTCGATCGTGACCGCGGACAGCCCCTCGGGGCTCGCCTCGCCCGGCGCCCCGGCTCCACCGCCGCCGCTCCCCTCCATCTTCACGAGCTTCATCCCGCAGATCGGGCAGTCACCCGGGTGATCCTGGATGATCGACGGGTGCATGGGGCACTGCCACTGCTCCTTCGCCTCCGCGGTCGCGCCCTCGTGCGCGTGACCGTCGGCGCCTCGGCGCGCCAGGAACCAGCTGCCGCCGCCCGCGAGAATCGTGCTCGCCACGATCGCGAGCGCCAGCGCAGGGGTGCCGAATCGGCGGGAGGGGGTCGTCGTGTGCGTCTCGGTGTTCATGCGTTCTCCGTCGTCACATTCCAGAAGACATTCCGGCGCCGGTGGAGGAGGCCTCGGCCGTGCGCGACCCGCCAGCAGACGCGCCGCCTGCCCCCATCCCTCCGCTCGACCCCGCTCCAGGAACGCCGCCGCGCGCCAACCCGGCGGTCGCCCCCGAGATCCCGACGGGATCCAGGCTCACCTCGGCGGCCGCGATCGCGATGCGCTGGGCGTCCGCGACCGCGGAGAGGAAGCTCTCCTCGTCCGCGATGTAGCCCGCGTTCGCCTCGAGGACCGACGCGAACGTGACCTTCCCGACGCGGTACTGGGCGAGCGTGCTCTGGGCCGTGGCCCGGGACTGGACGAGCAGCCCTTCGCGGAAGATCCGGATGGTCTCGAGGAGCGCGCCGTACGCCGCGGCGCGCTCGGCGACGCGCAACCGGAGCACCTGCTCGATCGCCTCGGCGCCCCGGCTGCTCACGTCCGCGCGCGCCTCGTTCTCCGCCACGGCGCGGCTCTGCTTCCGCGAAGACCAGATGGGGAGACCGATCGAGACGCCCGCGAGCCACATCGGCTCCAGCGATCCTCGCGGCATCACGCCGGCCTGGACGCTCAGGTCCGGGTAGCGCTCCTTCCGCGCGAGGGCGACCGACGTGGTGGCTCGCGCGGCCGCGAAGCGCGACTGCGCGAGCTCCGGGCTCCGTGCGAGCGCGTCGGACACCGCCGCGCCCTCCGGGGACGCCTCGGGGAGACCGAGCGAGCGCAGGCTGGAGGACGTCGCGAGGGCCTCGTCGACGGGGCGGCCCCGCAGACGATTCAGCGTCTGCACGGCCGTGCGCTCCTGCGCCTCGAGCGCCCACCTTCGCTGCCGCAGCCGGTTCAGCTCGAGCTGGGCGCGGAGTACGTCGGACTGCGCGCCGTCCCCGGACTCGTAACGCGCGCGCGCGATCCCGGCGGACGACTGCCAGATGTCCTCGAGCTGCTTCAGCAGCCCGAGCCGGTCCCTCGCGAACACGAGGTCCGTATACGCGCGCCGAACGTCGGCCTCCGTCGTCAGCCGCGCGCGGGTCAGCGTCGCGCCGGCCTCGTCCGCGGCGATGCGCGCGACCTCGGAGCGGAGTCCGCGCTTTCCGGGCCAGGGGAGGCCCTGGCTGAGCATCACCTGGTAATAGCTCGTCTCCATCTTCCCGACCTGGATCTCCTTGAACCCGTCGTTCTGGATCCCGAGCGACAGGACCGGATCCGGGAGCGCTCCGACCTGAGGGACCCGCTCGCGCTCCGCACGCACTGCGGCCTCGGCCTGGCGAAGCTCGGGCCGCGCGGAGACGCTCTCGTCGATCAGCCGCGCGAGCACGGGATCGGTCGGGAGCGTGCTGGGCGCCGGAGCAGCGGACGGCTCAGCGCCCGCTCGTCCGGACAGTGGAATGAGGAGCAGGGCAGTGATCGCCGCGATGGCGGCTCGGCGGCTGGTCCGCGCGGAGTTCTCGTTTCGGCGCATGGTCGATCGGCCCTGAAGCACCGTGCGTGCCACCCGAGAAGGGCGCCGGGTTTCGGCCTGATCGGTCGAAAGCCCTGAGGACGGGTATTCCTGACGAACGACACACGAGCTCGCGCGGGGCCGGAGCGGACACACCGTAACCCGCCGGATCACGGTTGAAGGGGCCACGCGCCGATGAACCCCCGGGAAACGAGGACATCCGGACGACTCAAGAAGCGCTGAAGCGCGGCGCCGCCGCCTGAAACGAGACGGCCCGACGTCCGCGGAGGACGCCGGGCCGCTCAACCCGCGCCTGGGGTCCGTCTACGGGACGAACACGACTCCGCTGATCATGTTCATGCCGCACGCGTACCGGATCTCGCCGGATTTCGCCGGCGTGAACTCGACCGTGACGGCCTTGTCGAGCGGCAGCGGCTGGTTGATGCCCTGGTCCTTGATCACGATCTCCTTCGCGCAGGTGCTGTTCGTCTTGCGCGTGACGACGAGCCGGACCTTCTCGCCCTTCTTCGCCTTGATCTGCGACGGCTCGAAGCCGTTGTCCGTCACGGTGACCGGAACGACGCGGACGCCGTCCTTGACGGTGCCCTCGGCGATGGCCTGCGACGCGCTCGCGGCGCCGTGCTGCGCGCCGCCGTTCATGGCCCCGTGATCGTGCTGCGCGTACGCGGACGCGGCGGCGAAGGCAGCCACCGCGGCGGCGAGGGTGAGAAAACGCTTGGTCGTCATCTACGATTCTCCAGTCGTTCGTTGTGCGTCCGCCGGGTGCGGGCGCGGTTCGAGCGTCGGAACAAGCAGGACCCGTGCCGTCTTCCGGTCGGCAATCCGCCGATATTCCGCGGGTCGCGGCAAGGGACCGGTACCGGCAACGCAACACTGTGACCGAGGACGTCACGGTGCCGCGAGTCGAGGTCCAAGGCCCGCGCCCGTGGCGCCCGGGATGCAACCAGCGCACTCACTCGCTCCCGGAGAGGCGGTCGCGAAGATGCGGCACCTCGCCGGGAAGGTCGACGCGGCGGCGTTCAACGCGCTCGAGCGGCTCGCGACCACGGGCGAGCTCGAGCGGACGAGCGAGATGGAGAGATGAGCAGTGGCTGGCGCGGCGGGTGCAGTCAGTCGCATCGGGATCGATCGCGTCACGATCTCGTCCGCTCGCGCAATACATCGACCTCGTTACGCGTTCTCGAGGTCAGCGGCTCTTCAGGCGCGGACCCTGTGATGCCCGCGGTTTCATGCGGCACCGCGCCCGACGAAAATCCCAACGCTCGGGACACGTCGCGGCCTCGCCGACGACGGCAGTCGGGTAGTGTTCGAGATCTCGTGGCCATCGACCGGAGCGGCCGCGCGGCTCGGATGAGGCGCCACGAACCACTGCCAACGGCCCGTGCTCGAACCGTTGCACGAACAACAGGTGCGGAGACGGAACATGCGAATTCTCACGGCTGGGGTGGTGGCGGCAGCGGTGGTGGTGACCGGGTGTGGCAGCGACAAGCACGGGGTCAGCCAGACGGACGTGCAAGCCTACGCGGCGCTGGCGCAGCAGATCTCGTCCGCCGCGTCGGGGTACGGGACGGCTGCGAATGCGACGTTCGACGTCTCAGGTTGCCAGTCCACCCACGCGGCCTACGACGCGCAGGTCCGACCGATGGTGGGCCGCATGGGCGCGATGAGCGGCGGCATGGACCAGCAGATGGAAATGATGGGCCACACCGCGGACGCGGACATGTCTTGCGGCGCGGATGCGATGGTGGCTGACCTGGACCACCACGACGCGGTGGCCTGCACCTCGACCATGATGTCGGCGAATTACGCCGAGGCGACTCGCCACGCCACTGCCATGACGACCTGGGCGGACCACCAGCACGCGCGCGCCGACGAGATGGGCGGGATGATGGGGACGGGTGGCGGGATGATGGACCCGGGCAGTGCGACATCGACGATGACCTGCCACCGGAACGGCGACGGAACGTTCACGCTCGCGCCGTGACTTCAGAGCGCGTCGCCGCTGAGCCCGCGCTTCTCGTCGAGAACAGCTCTTCTCAGCTCCCGGTCGCCGACCCAGCCTACGACCTCGTCGTCGCGCACGACGGGAACCTGCGATACGCCGCACCGCTCGAGAACCTCGGCCACGTCCGCCCACGTGGCGTCCTCGCCCACCGACACGAATGGGACGCGCGCGTCGTGCGCCTTCATCCAGTGCCGCTCGGCTTCCGGTGTCTCTGCCACCGTCGCGAGCTCGACGAGGCCGGTGTACCCGGAGGAGCCCAACATCGCGACGACACGCTGCTGGCGAGCCGGCGCCGCGGCGGCGACCACCGCCGCGAGCGACGCGCGCTCCTCGAGCGGCCCGACCTCGGGTGTGACGAGGAGCTCTCGTACGGATCGGGTCGTCACGTCCGCGAGCAACGCTCCGTATCCTCCGGTGCTCCGGTGCGCGGCGGAAGCGGAGCGCGAGGGAACCTGGGCCGGGTAAAGGGTCTCCCGGCGCAGCGCGATGTAGGCGATCCCGATCGCCAGCATCATCGGGACGAGGAGGTCGTAGCTTCCGGCGAGCTCCGCGACGAGCACCAGCGCCGAGAGTGGCGCGTGGGCGAGGCCGCCGTAGAACGTGCCCATCCCCACGAGCGCGAACGCGGCGGGCTGGATCGACGGGTCACCGAGGAGCCCGCGCGCAGCGTGCCCGAAGGCGGCCCCGACGAGGCCACCGATCGCGAGCGAAGGCGCGAAGTCGCCCGCGGCCGCGCCGCTGCCGATGCTGAGCGCCGAGGCCACGATCTTCGCGAGCGCGACGCCCGCGAGGAGGCCGACCGCGGCCCAGCCCGTCGGCATCCAGTCGGCCCCGGTCATCGCAACCTGAAGTGCGCCGTACCCGCCGCCGAAGACGCCGAAGCCAGAGCTGGCGCCGTGCGACGTACGCATCCACAGGACAACCGCGGTCCCCACGCAGCCCATCGCGAGCCCGCCCAGCGCGGGCCGGGCCCACGGGGGCACGGGAAGCCGAGAGAAGGACCGCTGCGCGAGCCGGAGCGACCGAACGAACGCCACCGCCGCCAACGCGACCACCAGGGCGAGGAGGGCGTAGAGGGGGAGGTGCGCGGGCAGGAACGGGAACCGCGGCAGTGATCCGAACAGCGTCGTCTCGCCGAATAGGGCGATCACGATCGAGTAGGACACGACGCTCGCGAAGATCGACGGGATGAGCGCGTCGGCCTCGAAGTCGTCGCGATAGAGCATCTCCGTCGCGAGGAGTGCGGCGCCGAGTGGCGTCCGGAACACCGCCGAGATCCCGGCGGCGATTCCGGCGACGAGCAGGACGCGGCGCTCCGCGCGCCGCGTCGGGAGCACCCGCCCGACCGCCGCGCCGATCGCGGCGCCGATCTGCATCGTGGGTCCCTCGCGGCCGCCGGAGCCGCCCGCCGATAGCGCCAGGATCGAGGCGAGCCCCTTCACGGGGATGACGCGTCGCCTGATCACGCCGCCGTGGTGATACGCCTCGATCGTCGCGTCTGCGCCACCGCCGGCCGCCTCCGGGGCGAGCCAGTGCGTGAGGAGACCGCTCGCGAGCCCTCCGAGCGCGGGGAGGAGGACGAGGAGGAGAGGGCGAAGCGCGCCGACGGGCGCGGTGCCGAAGAAGCTTTCGCCCCTGGCGCGGAGCGGCTCGAATCCCGCGAGCTGGCCCAGAAGGAGCCGCTGTCCGAACTCGAGGCTCGCGAACAAGGCGGCGCCGGCGAGCCCTGCGATCACGCCCACCGCACCTGCATGAAGCAGCGCGCGCCCCAGGAGGCGCAGCTCGAGCGGCGACTCCTCCGTGAGAAGCGAGAGGGCCCGCAGTCCCGCGGCCTTCGCCCCCGAATTCGACGAACCGCGACCGAACAGGCTGCGCCAGGGACGAGCTGGTCGATGGATCGGGGGCTCCATTCCGGTGTCCTTGGCGAGGGGCGGTGTAGGCGATCCCGGGGCGCGGGGCGCGTTCCGGTGGTTGCACATCAAACTATATATCGCCCAACCTGCCGCGTGGGGAACCCTCGACCGAGAGAACTTCGCCTCCTGCTCGGCGTCGGGCCGATCAGCTCGTCGCGGGCCACCGCCAGCCGACGATCTCCGGAGCGTCGATCCCGTGCTCGTGGGCGTACCGCCGGCACGCGATCTGCCGGTTGCGGAACCGCTCCTTCACGTGGGCGCCCGCGCCGCGCAGCCGCGGAACCCGATCGATCACGTCGATCGCCAGGCTGAAGCGATCGACCTGATTGTCGATCGCGAGCTCGAGCGGCGTGTTGATGCTGCCCTTCTCCTTGTATCCGCGCACGTGCAGGTTCGCGTGGTTCCTGCGCCGGTAGGCGAGCCGGTGCACGAGCCACGGGTAGCCGTGGAAGTTGAAGATGATCGGTGCGCTCACGGTGAAGAGGGAGTCGAAGTCGCGGTCGGAGAGGCCATGCGGGTGGTCCGTCTCGGGCTGCAGCTTGAACAGATCGACGACGTTCACGAACCGGAGCTTCAGGTCCGGGAACGAATCGCGGAGCAGGGCGGCCGCAGCGAGCGCCTCCAGCGTCGCGACGTCCCCGGCGCACGCCATGACCACGTCCGGCTCGTGGCCCTCGTCGCTGCTGGCCCAGTCCCAGATACCGAGGCCCTTCTCGCAGTGCGCGATGGCGGCTTCCATCGGCAGGTACTGAAGGTGGAGCTGCTTGTCCGCGACGATCACGTTCACGTAATTCTCGCTGCGCAGGCAGTGATCGGCGACCGAGAGCAGGCAGTTCGCGTCGGGTGGGAGGTAGATCCGGGTCACCGCCGGGCTCTTGTTCAGGACCACGTCGAGGAACCCCGGATCCTGGTGGGTGAAGCCGTTGTGGTCCTGTCGCCACACCGTCGAGGTGACGAGGAAGTTCAGCGAGGCGAGCTCCTCGCGCCACGAGATCTGGTTGCAGATCGAGAGCCACTTCGCGTGCTGGTTGAACATCGAGTCGACGATGTGGACGAACGCCTCGTAGGTCGAGAAGAGCCCGTGCCGTCCGGTGAGGAGGTAGCCCTCCAACATCCCCTCGAGCGTGTGCTCCGAGAGCATCTCGATCACCCGGCCGTCGGGTCCGAGGTGGCCGCCGTCGGCGTCATCGGGGAAGGACGCCTCGAGCCAGAGCTTCGGCGACGCCTCGTACACCGCGTCCAGCCGGTTCGAGGCGTTCTCGTCGGGCGAGAAGAGGCGGAAGCGGTCCGGGTTCTCGCGCACCACGTCCCGCAGGAACGCGCCGAGCGGCCGGGTGTTCTCCGCCTGCGACGCGCCGGGCGCGTCCACGGCGACCGCGTACGAGCCGAAGTCGGGAAGGCGCAGCGGCTTCTTCAGGAGGCCGCCGTTCGCGTGCGGGTTCGCGCCCATCCGCCGCCGCCCCCGCGGGGCGAGCTCGCGAATGGCCGCGACGGGCGCGCCGGCGTCGTCGAACAGCTCCTCGGGCCGGTAGCTCCTCAGCCAGCGCTCGAGCAACGAGAGCCGCGCCGGATCCTCCTTCACGCGAGGGATGGGGACCTGGTGCGCGCGCCAGGAGCCCTCGAGCGGGTGGCCGTCCAGCTTCGGGGGCGCCGTCCAGCCCTTCGGCGAGCGCAGGACGATCATGGGCCAGCGCGGGCGCTCCGCGATCCCGGTCCGCCGCGCCTCCACCTGCGCCCCGCGGATCAGCTCCACGCAGCGGTCGAGCGTCGCCGCCATCGCCTGGTGCATCGAGTCGGGATCGGAGCCCTCGACGAGGAAAGGCGTCCAGCCGCAGCCGCGCAGGAGGCTCGTGAGCTCGTCCGTGGAGATGCGCGCGAGGAGGGTGGGGTTGTCGATCTTGTAGCCGTTCAGCGACAGCACGGGCAGGACCGCGCCGTCGCGGATCGGGTTCAGGAACTTGTTGACGTGCCACGATGTGGCGAGCGGGCCGGTCTCCGCCTCTCCGTCACCCACCACGGCCGCGACGATCAGCTCCGGGTTGTCGAACGCGGCGCCGCAGGCGTGCGAGAGCACGTAGCCGAGCTCGCCGCCCTCGTGGATGGAGCCGGGCGTCTCGGGCGTGCAGTGGCTCCCGATCCCGCCGGGGAACGAGAACTCCTTGAAGAAGCGGCGCAGCCCGTCCTCGTCGAGGCTCTTCTCCGGGTAGATCTCGGAGTAGGTGCCTTCGAGGTACACCGGCCCGAGGACCCCGGGCGCGCCGTGGCCGGGGCCCGCCAGGAACATCACGTCGAGATCCCGCGCGCGGATCACGCGGTTCAGGTGGGTGTAGACGAAGGAGAGCGCCGGGGCCGCCCCCCAGTGGCCGAGGAGCCGGCTCTTCACGTGCTCGGGACGGAGCGGCTCGCGCAGGAGCGGGTTGTCCTGCAAGTACAGCATGGCGGCCGCGAGGTAGTTGCAGGCGCGCCAGAAGGCGTCGAGCCGGCGCAGCTCCTCCGGCGCGAGGGGCGCGCCCCTGACCGTCGAACGGGCGGGTCCGAATGCGGACAGCGCCCCTGTGCCCTCCAGGCTCGGTGTACTCGCGGTCACGGTCGTCTCCTCCTGTCTGTACTCCCCGAGCACGCGGCGGGCGTGCCGCGCGATCGTCAGCTCCTCGTCGGCGGGGATCACGAAGCCGGCGACGCGGCTCCGGCCGGTGGTGATGCGGGGCGTGCCCGCGGCGTTCGCCTCCGGATCGAGCTCGACGCCGAGCCAGGCGGCGTCGCGGCAGACGCGCGCGCGGATCTCCGCGGCGTTCTCGCCGATGCCCCCGGTGAAGACGATCGCGTCGACCCCGCCGAGCGCAGCCGCGAGCGAGCCCAGCTCCCGGGCGATCCGGTAGACGAAGAGATCCACCGCGAGGCGCGCGCGGGGCTCGGGCGAGGCGAGCAGCGTCCGCATGTCGCTGGAGAGCCCGGAGACGCCGAGCAGGCCGGACCGGTCATAGAGGAGCTCCTCGATCGCGCGGGGGGTGAGGCCGCGCTCGCTCGCGAGCCACAGCACGACGCCGGGATCGAGCGCGCCGCAGCGCGTCCCCATGACGAGCCCGTCGAGCACGCTGAAGCCCATGGTGGTCGCGAGGCTTCGGCCGCCGGAGAGCGCGCACATGCTGGCGCCGCTGCCGAGGTGCATGACGACGGTGCGGCCGCGCGCCACGCGCGCATCGAGCGAAGGGAGCGAGCGTGCGACGTGCTCGTACGAGAGCCCGTGGAACCCGTAGCGCCGGAGGCCCGCCGCGAACAGCTCCTCGGGCAGCGCGAACCGCTCGGCGACGGGAGGGAGGCTGCGGTGGAACGCGGTGTCGAAGCAGGCGACCTGCGGGAGCCGGGGGTCGAGGTCGCGCAGGAGCCGGATCGGTCGGAGGTTGTGCGGCTGGTGGAGGGGCGCGAGCGGGACGAAGCTCTGCAGGCGCGCCAGCACCTCCTCGTCCACCCGCGCCGGGCCGGCAAACGCCGTGCCGCCGTGCACCACCCGATGGCCCACGCCCGAGAGCCTCCCGCCTCCGGCGCCGCGCACGAACGCGAGGAGCGCCTCGAGCGCGCCGGCGTGGCCGACGTGGGCGTTCGCCGGCCAGCGCCGCTCCGCCAGGACGGTTCCGTCCGGCCGGCGCGCCACGAAGCGAGGCTCGCCGTCCCCGGCGATGCGCTCGAACGTGCCTCGCACGTCGAGGATGAGCTCGTCGTTCCCTGACTCGAAGAGCGAGAACTTGATGGACGACGAGCCCGCGTTGAGCACGAGGATCCGGTCGAGGCTCGCCATCCGAGGCGTCGTCATCGGCCTCGCTCCTCGCTCACCGGCGGCGCACGAGGAGCTTCTTCAGCTCCATCGCCCAGAGGACCGGGCTTGCGACGGCGGCGCAGAGGAGCCAGTCGCCGTCTCTCGCGTCGCTGCCGAGCGAGACCACGACGCCCGGCCCGGAGATCTCGGCGAACGCGGCCGCGAGCCCTTCAGCGGGACGACGGTACGGCGGGCGATCCTCGGGCGCTGCGAGGGCTTCCGAGCGTGCAACCATGTGCATGGCGTGGCCGTCGCGGCCACCGGTAAGTCGGCGGCCGTGGTGCATCACCCACGGTACGCCTTTGCCCACGATCGCGCTTGGTGCGGTTCGAGAGCGGACGACGGTTCGTTGGGTAGCTGCGCCAGCGTGCCACAACGCGGGGGTCGAGCTGCCGCGAGGCGCGCCGGCCGGTCGCGCGGGAGGGTTCGGCTGCGGCGCTCGCGCGACCGCTACGGCTGGTACGTGAAGACGCCGGCGAGGTCCTCGGTCTGCGAGAGCTGCTCGAACGTCGACGGGACCGGCATGGTCTCCTTGATGGCCAGGATCCGCAGCTGGTACGGCATCCCCACCTGCAGCATCGAGCCGGCATACACCGCGAAGTCGGTCGCGGCGGCGCCCATGTCATGGGCCCAGGCCTGGTCGCCGAACGAGTCGAAGACGAGCACGCGGTAGGTCTTCGCCAGGGCGTCCACGCTCCCCCTGCTCCAGGCAAACTCCGGCGCCGCCGTCGTGACGGCGACGATCGGGTCGGCGCCCACGCTCGTCCCGCCGATCGTGAGCAGGTCCACCGCCGGCACGATCTTGAACGAAGCGGCGCTGACGGGCGCGCCACTGACCGTCACCCGGGGCGCCGCCGCCATTCCGTAGCTGGACGAGAGGTCCCGCACGTTCCCGTCGATCCCGAACGCGGCGAGGACGACGTACTTGCCGTCGGGCACGCCGGTGAACGCGTACGGGCTGTTTCCCGCCCCGTGGACGGTGAGCCCGGGCGCCGACTCGCCGCGGTCGAGGGTCGAGAGATAGGTGGACTCGATGACGAGCGTCA
>WNGF01000407.1_pt1 | contig 66755 bp, 53 predicted proteins | sample 5400641 | NCBI WGS metagenome assembly WNGF01 (sample SAMN13153371, study PRJNA577476) | soil metagenome | isolation source: 80 cm soil or saprolite under grassland replicate 2 | place: USA:California | collected 2016-06-15
GCGGAGGGACCCCGCTGACAGCCGTAGGCGGACCGGCTTACAGCCGCGGATCGACCGGCTCGCTCTCCAGCGCGAGCACGCCGAACACGCACTCGTGCACGCGATACGCCGGCTCCCGGCGGACGAACCGGTCGAGCGCGGCGGTTCCCAGCAACCCGGCTAGACGACCGCCTCCAGCGACCCTAGGCATCCGGCGTCAGCGGGCAGCCACCCCGATTTTCAGCCCGGAACGGGCGTCCACGCAGGGGTTATCTGGGCTAGACGGACTAGTCAGACCGTCCTCTTCATACCAGCGCCCGATGGTCTCGCCGCAAGGGTCATCGGGCATGTCTGCTCGTCTGCCTCCTGGGAACCCGGTTCTCGGGTTCCTAGGTCAGCTGCTTGCCAGCGGACAGCAGGTCCTCGCAAGCGTGGACGACCCGGGCGCTCATCGCGTCCTCGGCCGCCTTGCCCCAGCTGCGCGGGTCATAGAACTTTTTGCTGCCCATTTCGCCGTCGACCTTCAGGACGCCGTCGTAGTGAGTGAACATGTGGTCGGCGACCGGCCGGGTGAACGCGTACTGCGTGTCGGTGTCCACGTTCATCTTGACGACGCCGTAGGAGATCGCCTCCCGGATGTCGTCCAGGTCAGAGCCCGACCCGCCGTGGAACACAAGGTCGAACGGCTTGTCCCGGTCGTATTTCCGGCCTACCGCCTCCTGGATGCCGGCCAGCACCGACGGCCGCAGCTTGACGTGTCCTGGCTTGTAGACGCCGTGCACATTGCCGAACGTGGCGGCCAGGATGTACCGGCCACGCTCGCCGAGCCCCAGCGCCTCGGCGGTCGCGAGCGCGTCGTCCGGCGTGCTGTAGAGCTTCTCGTTGATCGCCCCGACAACACCGTCCTCCTCGCCGCCGACCACCCCGATCTCCATCTCCATGATGATGTGCGCGGCCGCGCAGTCGGCCAGCACTTCGGCGGCGATCTGCAGGTTCTCGGCGAGCGGCACGGCGGAGCCGTCCCACATGTGCGACTGGAAGAGTGGCTGCTGACCGCGGGCCACCCGTTCCTTGGAGATCTGGATGAGCGGGCGGACGAAACCGTCGAGCTTGCCCTTGGGGCAGTGATCGGTGTGCAGAGCGATATGCACCGGGTACCGGTCCGCCACTGCGGCGGCGAACTGCGCCAGCGCCGCCGATCCGATCACCATGTCCTTCACCGCGGCACCGGACAAGTACTCAGCGCCACCGGTGGAGACCTGGATGATCCCGTCGCTGCCGGCTTCGGCGAAACCGCGGAGGGCTGCGTTCAGCGTCTGGCTCGACGTTACATTGATGGCCGGGTACGCGAAGCCTTGCTCCTTGGCCCGGTCGAGCATCTGTGCGTATATCTCTGGCGTCGCAATCGGCATGACAGCTACTCCCTGTTGTCGTCCTGGCATCTCCTAGTATCCCGGAGCCTGCGCCCTTCCAGCACTGGCACCGGCCTGCTATCGGCCAGAGCCTGCGCAGTTCCCGCGCTGGCAGCCGGCCTGCTAGCGGCGCCAATTGGCTCCGGTGCACGTCGGCGGGGCTAGTCTCGCTGCATGGGACGTCATGATGCCGATCCCAGGGAACGCCTGCGGTACGTGATCGTCGCGGTAGTCGTCATAGCCGTGATCTTCCTCCTCTTGGTGGGAATCTCCGCACTGCATGACCTGGCCGGGCACTAGTCAAACGCCGCCACGTCGGCCAATTCGTACGCTGCGCGGTACGGCAGCCCGCGCTCGCCGATGCGCGAGCGCGCGCCGCGGTCCACGATGACCGCCACGCCCACCACGTCCGCGCCCGCGTCGCGTAGCGCGTCGACCGCGGTCAGCACGGAGTTGCCTGTCGTCGAGGTGTCCTCGACGGCGAGTACGCGGCGGCCGGCGACATCCGGGCCCTCGATTCGCCGCTGCAGCCCGTGTGCCTTCTCCGCCTTGCGCACCACGAAGGCGTCGAGCGCCCTGCCGCGTGCGGCCGCGGCATGCAACATCGCTGCGGCCACCGGATCGGCGCCTAGCGTCAGGCCGCCGACCGCATCGTAAGACAGATCCGCGGTCACCTCGAGCATGACCCGGCCGGCCAGCGGGGCGGCCCGGCCAGCCAGCAGTATCCGGCGCAGGTCGATGTACCAGCTTGCCCGCTGACCAGATGACAAGATAACGTCCCCGCGCACGACAGCCTGACTTCTGATCAGGGCAAGCAGGTCATCGCGATCGGTCACGAAATCCGACCCTATCCCGCGGCGCCTTGGCCGGCCCCGGCGCGCGGCCAGCCCGGCGCGCGGCCGGTCCGGGGTGCTGGGCGGTCCGGGGTGCTCGGCGAGCCGGGAATGCTGGCCGGTCCGGGGTGCTGGCCGGTCCGGGGTGCTGGGCGGTCCGGGGTGCTCGGCGAGCCGGGAATGCTGGCCGGTCCAGGGTGCTCGGCGAGCCGGATACTGGCCGGTCTGGAATGCTGGCCGGTCTGGAATACTGGCGGTCCGGGATGCTGGCCGGCCCGGGGAGCGTGCCGGCTACTTACGCCGCTGCTCGCCGCAGTCGGCCAGCGGCACCCGCTGCCCCCGCTCGCAGTGGCGGCAAACCTGGTTACCGGGCAGGACACCGGGCCTGGCATGCTTTGCGCTGGGTTACAGGTTGAGTACGTCCCTGATCCGCGCTATATGTCACGGCAGTTGCCGGGCGCTGGTAACGTCTCGCGTCGAGGGAAGGACGGTGTCGCGTGGATCGTTGCGCGCTGTTCGTGGACGCGGGCTATGTGCTCGCCGATGGCGCAATGGCCGTCCACGGGACCCGCAACCGAGACTCTGTTTCCTGGGATTATTCCGGTCTGCTCAAGTTTCTCTCCGGGCTATCGCTGGACCGTAGCGGCTTGCCCATGCTGCGGTGCTACTGGTACGAGGCGACGGTCGAGGGGCGGCGGACATCCGACCATGACACTCTCGCTGACCTGCCCGGACTCAAGCTTCGGCTCGGCAGGATGCGCCCCGGCCGCCGCGAGGGCGTCGAGGCCGAGATGCACCGTGACCTGAACACCCTGGCCAGAAACGGGGCGATCACCGACGCTATCCTCGTCAGCGGCGAAGAGGATCTTGCCGAGGTGGTCGCCGAGGTGCAGGACCTCGGGATCCGGGTCATTCTCGTGCATATCACCGTGGACGGGAACTGGACGATCGCGCGGCCACTGCGCCAGGAGTGCGATGACATTCTCGAGATAGGCAGCGCCCACCTGCGGCCATTCGTCGACTTGATCGCCGGCGCCGAGCCAGCGCATCGTGCGGATGAGTACTCGGCCGGTGCCTACCCAGGCCGATCCCTGGCCAACGGCCACGGGTCGGCCGTCGGCGCCGTGACTCATCGTGGACTGCCCGCTGCGGCATTGCCTGCTCCGCCGCCCATCTACACCGCCCCGATCGTCACGGACTTCCAGCGCGCCACCCAGCCGCCGTCCGGCGCCCGCCCGGCTCCGCAGGATGAGCAGCTACCCTCGCGAAGCCGGCAGGGTGACCTGCCGGGCCAGCCGGGCGGCGCTCAGCATGCCCAGCCGGGTGGCGCTCAGCATGCCCAGCCAGGCGGGACGCAGCAAGCCCAGCCGGGCGGCGCTCAGCAAGGCCAGGCGACCGGGATCCAGAGCCAGCCCGGTGACCTGCCGGGCCAGCAAGGCGGAATCCAGCAGGGCGGAATCCAGCAGGGCAAGCCTGGCAACTTGCAGCAGGGCAAGCCTGGCAACTTGCAGCAGGGCAAGCCTGGCAACTTGCTGCAGGGCAAACCAGCCGAGTTGCGGGACCAGCCGGGCGGGGCCCATGCCCAGCCGGCCGGGATCCAGGGCCAGTCAGGTGACCTGCCTGGCCAGGCCGACGGCGGACTGCAGAGCCGGCCCGCCGGGATCCACGGCCAGCCCAGCGGACTGCAGCCCAGCGGACTGCAAGGCCAGCCCGCCGGGAGTCAGGGCCAGCAGAGCCAGCTGGGCGGAGCGCCGCCTTCCGGCGCCGCGCAGCAGGGCCGGCCCGCCGGGCCGCAGCCGGCCCAGCCGGGCGGAATGCCGCGCAGCGGCAACTCGCCGGCAAGTTTCGGTGCGCCGAGTCCGCTCAGCGCCCCAGCCGGGTCAGGATCACCTCAGCACGGTGATGACCAGGCGCCCAGGCCGCAGAGCACGCAAAGTTATCCGCCGGATCCGTTCCTTGACCGGATGCCAGCGTCGGCCACCGACAGCCCGGCCGGTCCGGAGGCCGGCCAGCCGGGCGGCTCGCAGCGCCACGGCCAGGGCGGCGGGGCATGGCAGTACCCGCCGGAACAATACTCCCCGGGTGGTCAGTATCAGCCGCCCGAGCACTACATCCCGGCGGAGCAGTACCCGCAGGCTGAGCAATACCAGCCCGCGGAGCACTACCCGCCGGCCGGAGCCGGCGGCCCGTACGGCGGATCCGCCGAGCAACGGCAGCCGGGCCAGTTCTCCGGCCCGCAGCATGGCCAGCATGCCGGCAGCGCGCTTGGCCCGGCTTTCGCCCCGCAGGGCGGTCCCTACAGCGGCCCTCAGCCCGTCGCGCCCCAGGCGCCCGTTCCGCCGCCAGTGGCCGTCTCGCTGGCCGACGCGGTACAGGCGGCACACGCCGAGGGCTTCGGCTTCGGGGAGGCGGTGGCGCGCGACGCGCCTGCCCTGTGGCTCGAGGCGGTGCTAGCGCGCAAACCCCGGATGCCTTCTGACCTCGAGGCCAGGCTGCTCCAAGGCTCGGCACTGCCGATCGATTCGCTGCTTCACGACGAGGTGCGGCATGCGCTCAGGCGAGGATTCTGGGATGCGCTTGAGCGCTCCCGGCGGTAGGCCGGACTCCGCGCAGGATCGGTAGCGCGACTGCGCGTTGAAAGCCCCGTCCGGGTGGGTACGTTCTGTATCGTGCCTGTTTTGAGTCGCGAGGAATTTGACGCAATAGAGTTCGACGCCGCCTTTAGCGGCGAGCATGAGGCCGCAGCGCAGCGGATGAGCAGGCTTGCCGTCACTGGCATCCAGAGCCCATCCATGCCACGCGCAGAGGCATTTCTGCGTGCGGGCGAGCAATGGCTGCTTGCCGACGATCCCGCCGCGGCGGCCAGCGGATTCCGGCTCGCGCTGGCTGACGGCGGGCCGGTATTCGTGGATCCGAGGGTTCCGCTGTCCAGGGCGCTCTTCATGCTCGACAAAACGGCCGAGGCGCAGGCCCTGATAGCCGCGCTGAAGGAGGAGGGCCGGCGCGATCCGCGGGTGTGCGACCTTGTGGCCGAGATACTTGTCGAGCGCTCCGACCTGAACGGCGCCCTGGACTGGGCGACCGCCGGCGTGCAGCTGTGCCTGCAGCGCGAGGAGGACCGTGCCCGGCGGCCCGGCCTCCGGTCCGCGGATGCGGATCCGGGCGATGAGGACCGGGCCGAGCTGCGGATGCTGCTGAGCCTGCGGTACCGGATCCGCAATGACCTGGGGCTGCCCGAGGACGACTACGACAGGCTGCTCGACGAGCCGCCTACCGCGGACGAGGACGCAGGGACGGCGGCCGGCCGGTCGGCGCGCACGGTCAGCGAGTCCGACGCCGGATCGAGGTCAACGAGGACCACGTCACCGTCCGCGATGTCGCCGGACAGGAGGCCGCGGGCCAGCTGATCGCCGATGGCTGACTGGATGAGCCTGCGCAGCGGCCTGGCGCCGTAGACCGGGTCAAAACCGGTGACTGCCAGCCACTCGCGCGCGGCAGGGCTGACGGTGAGGGCGAGCCTGCGGTCGGCGAGCCGCCGGGAGAGCCTGGCTACCTGCAAGTCGACGATCTCGGTGAGTTCCTCGGTGGAAAGCGCGTCGAAGAGAATGACGTCATCAAGCCGGTTGAGGAATTCCGGCTTAAAGGTCGTCCGCACCACTGACATGACGGCGTCCCGCTTGGCCTTATCGTCCAGCGCGGGATCGGCGATGAACGCTGATCCCAGGTTGGACGTAAGGATGAGGATGGTGTTGCGGAAGTCGACGGTACGGCCCTGCCCGTCGGTGAGCCTGCCATCATCGAGTACCTGCAGCAGGATGTCGAAGACCTCCTGGTGCGCTTTTTCCACCTCGTCGAGCAGCACGACGCAGTACGGCCGCCGGCGGACGGCCTCGGTGAGCTGGCCGCCTTCCTCGTATCCGATGTAGCCGGGCGGCGCGCCGACCAGCCGGGCGACCGAATGCCGCTCTGAGTACTCGCTCATGTCGATCCGGACCATCGCGCGCTCGTTGTCGAACAGGAAATCGGCGAGCGCCTTGGCCAGCTCGGTCTTGCCGACCCCGGTCGGCCCGAGGAACAGGAACGAGCCGGACGGGCGGTCAGGATCGGAGATGCCCGCCCGCGACCTGCGGACCGCATCGGAGACGGCCTGAACGGCCCTGGCCTGGCCGACGATCCTGTTGCGGAGCTCGCCCTCCATCCTGAGCAGCTTGCCGGTCTCGCCTTCCAGCAGCCGCCCGGCCGGGATTCCGGTCCAAGCGGACACCACGTCGGCGACGTCGTCCGGTCCCACCTCTTCCTTGACCATGGGCCGGGAAGCGGTGGCCGCCAGGCCCGCCGGTGCGCCAGGGTCCCCGGCCTCGCTGGCCGCCTGGGCCGCCGCTTCGGCGATCTCCCGCTGGAGGGCCGGGATCTCGCCGTACATGAGCCTCGACGCGGTCTCGAAATCCGCGTCACGCTGGGCCCGGTCGGCCTGGCCGGTCAGGTCGTCGAGCCGCTTCTTCATCTCGCCGACCTTGTTGAGCCCGGCCTTCTCCCGCTCCCAGCGTGCGACCAGCGCGGTCAGCTGCTCCTGGCGGTCGGCAAGCTCCGCGCGCAGCCGTTCCAGCCGCTCCTTGCTGGCCGGGTCGGCCTCCCCGGCCAGGGCAAGTTCCTCCATCCGCATCCGGTCAACGGACCGCTGCAGCTCATCGACCTCGACCGGCCGGGAATCGATCTCCATCCGCAGCCGGGACGACGCCTCGTCGATCAGGTCGATTGCCTTGTCCGGGAGATATCTGGCCGTGATATACCGGTCGGACAGGGTCGCCGCGGCCACCAGAGCCGCGTCGGAGATCTGCACTTTGTGATGCGCCTCGTACCGGCCCCGCAGCCCCCGCAGGATCGCGATCGTGTCCTCGACCGAAGGCTCCCCGACGAAAATCTGCTGGAACCGCCGCTCCAGGGCCGGATCCTTCTCGATCCGCTCGCGGTACTCATCCAGCGTGGTGGCACCGACCATGCGCAGCTCGCCGCGGGCCAGCATCGGCTTGAGCATGTTTCCCGCGTCCATCGCGCCCTCTGCCGCGCCGGCCCCGACCACCGTGTGCAACTCGTCGACGAACGTGATGATCTCGCCTTCGCTCTGCTTTATCTCGTTCAGTACCGCCTTGAGGCGCTCCTCGAACTCGCCGCGGTACTTGGCCCCGGCCACCATCGCGCCCAGGTCGAGGGCCACGATCCGCTTTCCGCGCAGTGACTCCGGCACGTCGCCGGCCACGATCCGCTGGGCGAGTCCCTCCACCACCGCGGTCTTGCCGACGCCCGGCTCGCCGATCAGCACGGGGTTGTTCTTGGTACGCCGGCTGAGCACCTGGATCACCCGGCGGATCTCGGCGTCCCGGCCGATCACCGGGTCAAGCTGGCCGTCGCGTGCGCGGTGCGTCAGGTCGATGCCGTACTTCTCCAGTGCCTGGTAGGTCCCTTCCGGGTCCTGCGTTGTCACCCGGGCACTGCCGCGCACCTGCTGGAACGCGTTCAGCAGCTCGTCCGGGCCGGCTCCGGCCTCGCGCAGCAGCGCCGCGGCCTGGCCTCCGTCCGCGGCCAGGCCGACCAGCAGGTGCTCGGTCGAGACGTACTCATCCGACATCTCCCTGGCGCGCTTCGCCGCGGTGGCCAGGGTGGCGAGCAGCTGCCGCGAGGTCTCCGGCGGGCCGACGGTGGTCCCGGCCGCTCGGGGCAGCCGGACCAGCAGTTCCTCCGCCCGCTTCGCGGTGGTGGCCGGGTCGGCCCCGACCGCCCGCAGCAGCGGCGCAGCGGTGCCGCCGCTCTGCTCGATCAGCGCGACGAGCAGGTGCAGCGCGTCGACGTTCGGGTTCCCGGCGGCCGCGGCGCGCTTGACAGCCTCGGACAACGCTTCCTGGCTCTTGCGAGTCAGCTTGTCATCCATTGTCTGCGTCCTTCCTGGTCTCGCTGGGCACTATGCCGCTGGGCAGCACGGCGGCTGCCCTGGCCGCGTCCGCGGCGGTCCCGCCGGCGGCGGCAGTCGGCGGCGGAGATGGCGGCCGCCCTGACTGGGCGGGCCGGGGCGCGGCAGTGCCGCCAGGCGCGCGGACGGGCACCAGCGCGCCGCCGCCGGTCCGAGTCCTGAGCAGGCCAGCCAGCCGGGCGGCGACGGCGCGGGTGGACTCAAGCTCAGCGCGCAGCCGGACGATCTCGGCCTGGGTCTCCGCCAGCCGCAGCCGGCTGCGCCGGTCCTCGTCTTCCAGCGCGAGAATCCGCTTGATCCCGGAAAGGTTGATGCCCTCCTCCTGCGAGAGGCGCTGGACCTCGCGCAAGACGAGGATGTCGCGGAGCGAGTAACGGCGTCCGCGGCCTGCCGTCCGGCCAGGGCGGACCAGGCCCATCCGGTCGTAGGCACGCAGCGTCTGCGGGTGCAGCCCGGACAGCTGGGCGGCAACGGAGATGACATAGACCGGCGAATCGTCGGAGAGCTCGAACTCGTTGATCATGTCTTTCCCCGCACCACTCTCAGCCGGCCTTCGCCCGGCGCAGCAGGTCTTCTCTCAGGTCGCCATCCCCGGCTGCCTTCCTGAATGTCTCGATCGCCTCGCGCTCCTCGTCGTTCAGCTGCTTCGGGACCTGAACGTCCACGGTGACCAGGAGATCGCCCACGGTGCCGTCCGGACGGCGGACGCCCTTGCCGCGGACCCGGAAGGTCCGGCCGTTCGGGGTGCCCGCCGGAATCCGGACATTCACCGGCATCGTGCGATGGCCAGGCACCTTGATCTCCGCGCCCAGCGCGGCCTCGGGGAAGGTGACGGGCACGCTGACGGTCAGGTTGTGGCCGGACCTGCCGAACACCGGGTGCGGCTTCACGTGCACCCGGACGTACAGGTCGCCCGCCGGGCCGCCGCGCTCGCCGGGAGCGCCCTTGCCCTTGAGCTTGATCCGCTGGCCGTCGCCAACCCCGGCCGGGATGCGCGCCTGGATGGTCCTCGTGCTCATCGCGCGGCCGCTGCCCGAGCACACCGGGCACGGATCATCCACGACGAGGCCGCGGCCACGGCAGGTCCGGCACGGCTCGGAAAACGCGAAGTTGCCCAGGTTCTTGCTGGCCTGCCCGGTGCCCTCGCAGGTAGGGCAGACCCTCGGCACGGTTCCCGCCTTTGCCCCGGTGCCCATGCACGACTTGCACGGGCCCTCGCCGGCCAGCCGCAATGACACGGTGACGCCGTCGATCGCGTCGCCGAACGTCAGCGAGGTCTCGGTCTCGATGTCCGCGCCGCGCCTGGGCCGCGTCTGGGTAGTGGTGCGGCCGCCGAAGACGCCGCCGAGCAGGTCACCGAGGCGCCCGCCGGTGCTGCCGGGCTGGCCGCCGAAGATGTCACCGAGATCGAAGCCGAACCCGCCCTGGCCGCCCTGCTGCCCCGGCATGCGGACCCCGCCGCTGCCGAACAGCGACCTGGCCTCGTCGTACTCCTTGCGCCGCTTCTCGTCGGACAGCACGTTGTACGCCTCGGAGATCTCCTTGAAGCGTTCCTCGGAAACGGCGTTGCCCTTGTTGGCGTCCGGATGGTACTTGCGCGCAAGCTTGCGGTACGACTTCTTGATCTCATCCGGTTTTGCGTCCTTGGAGACGCCGAGGACCTTGTAGTAGTCCTTCTCGAGGAAGTCCTTGGTGCTCATCGGCCACTCCTCGTCCGGTCAGTCAGGATCGCTTGCGCGCGGGGTACCTTCGTCAGCCGGAGAATCGCCGGGGCCGCCGGCGTCCGGGGCGGCATCGGGCGCCTGCCCGCCGTCCGGGCCGTCCGGGGTGCCCGCCGATTCCTGGCCGTCAGGCTCGACTAGGTCGCCAGGCTCGACTAGGTCGCCAGGCTCGACTAGGTCGCCAGGCTCGACTAGGTCGCCAGGCTCGACTAGGTCGCCAGGCTCGACTAGGTCGCTAGGCTCGGCCAGGTCACCTGGCTCGGCCACGGCGACCCTGGCCGGCCGCAGGATCCTGTCCCCGATCTTGTAGCCAGGCTGCAGGATGTGCACGCAGGTCGGCTCGGTCACCTCCGCCGAATACGAGTGCATCAGCGCCTCGTGCAGGTTGGGGTCGAACGGCTCGCCGTCCTCCCCGTAACTCGTCAGGCCGAGCTTGGCGGCAGCCGACTCGAGCGACTCGGCCACCGACTTGAACCCGCCCGCCAGCTCCTCGTGCTCCCTGGCCCGGCCGATGTCGTCCAGAACCGGCAGCAGTGCGCCCAGCACGTTCGCCAGGGCCTGCTCCCGGACCGCGACCCGGTCCCGCTCGACGCGCTTGCGGTAGTTCGCGTACTCGGCCTGCAGCCGCTGCAGGTCCGCCGTCCGCTCGGCGAGCCGTTCCTGCGCGGCGGCCTGCCCGTCGGCGGCCTGCCCGTCGCCGGGCAGCCCCGGCGATGCCGGCGAGCCTGGCGGGCTGGCCTGGCTGTCGGCCTGGTCATGGCCGCCGGGTACGGCACCGGAGATGCCGCCGGGCTTGGACGCGGCATGCTTGCCTGGCCTGGCCTGGCCCGGCCCCCCGCGTAGCGGCGCACCAGCGCCGCGCGGCGAGCCGGACTGAGCCGGTTCCCTGACCTTTCCCGTTGCCGGATCGATGCGCCGCCGATCGCGGATCACCGGCCCGGTGCTCTCCTCTTCAGACGACATCAGGCGGCGCCACCCTCGCTCTCAGCCGGCTTCTCGTCGTCGACTAGCTCCGCTTCCACGACGTCGTCGTCCGCGGCCGGTTCCGCCTGCTCGCCGGCCGGCTGGCCGGCCTGCGCGCCGGAGGCCTGCTGCGACTGGGCGTAGATCGCCGTGCCCATCTTCTGGCTGACCTGGGCCGCGTTCTCGCTGGCGACCCTGATCGCCTCGGTGTCGGTGCCCTCCAGCGACTTCTTCAGCTCGGCGATCGACGCCTCCACCTCGGACTTGATGTCGTCGGGGACCTTGTCGGCGTTCTCCGCCAGGAACTTCTCCGTGGTATAGGCCAGCGTCTCCGCCCGGTTGCGAACCTCGGCCTCCTCGCGGCGCTTGCGGTCCTCCTCGGCGTACTTCTCCGCGTCGGCCATCATCCGCTCGATGTCTTCCTTGCCCAGCGCGGAGCCGCCGGAGATCGTGACGGACTGCTGCTTGCCAGTGCCCAGGTCCTTGGCCGAGACGTTGACGATCCCGTTCGCGTCGATGTCGAAGGTGACCTCGATCTGCGGGATGCCGCGCGGCGCCGGAGCGAGGCCGGCCAGCTCGAACATGCCGAGCTTCTTGTTGTACGCGGCGATCTCCCGCTCGCCCTGGAACACCTGGATCTGCACGGACGGCTGGTTGTCATCCGCGGTAGTGAAGATCTCCGAGCGCTTGGTCGGGATCGTGGTGTTGCGCTCGATCAGCTTGGTGAAGATCCCGCCCTTGGTCTCGATGCCCAGCGACAGCGGCGTGACGTCCAGCAGCAGGACATCCTTGACCTCGCCCTTGAGCACGCCCGCCTGCAGGCTGGCGCCGACCGCGACGACCTCGTCCGGGTTGACGCCCTTGTTCGGCTCCTTGCCGCCGGTCAGGTCCTTGACCAGCTCGACCACCGCGGGCATCCGGGTGGACCCGCCGACCAGCACCACATGGTGGATCTTGTCCAGGCTGACCCCGGCGTCCTTGATCACCTGCTGGAACGGCGCCTTGCAGCGGTCCAGCAGGTCGGACGTCATCTTCTGGAACTCGGCCCTGGACAGCTTGGTGTCCAGGTGCAGCGGGCCCTGCTCGGAGTGCGTGATGTAGGGCAGGTTGATCTGCGACTCGGTCGAGCTGGACAGCTCGATCTTCGCCTTCTCGGCGGTCTCCCGCAGCCGCTGCAGCGCCATCTTGTCCTTGGACAGGTCGGTGCCGTAACTGTTCTTGAAGTCCTTGACCAGCCAGTCCACCACCCGCTGGTCCCAGTCGTCGCCGCCCAGGTGGTTGTCGCCGCTGGTGGCCTTGACCTCGACGACGCCCTCGCCCACCTCGAGCAGCGAGACGTCGAACGTGCCGCCGCCCAGGTCGAAGACCAGGATGGTCGCCTCGGTGTCCTTATCCAGGTGATACGCCAGCGCCGCGGACGTGGGCTCGTTGATGATCCGCAGCACGTTCATGCCAGCGATCGTGCCGGCCTCCTTGGTGGCCTGGCGCTGCGCGTCGCTGAAGTACGCGGGAACGGTGATCACCGCATCGGTGATGGTCTCCCCGAGGTACGCCTCGGCGTCCCTCTTCAGCTTCTGCAGGATGAACGCGCTGATCTGCTGGGCCGAGAACTTCTTGCCGTCGATCGCGACCGACCAGTCGGTGCCCATCTGGCGCTTGATCGACCGGACCGTCCGGTCGACGTTCGTCACTGCCTGCCGCTTGGCCACCTCGCCGACGAGCACCTCGCCGTTCTTCGCGAACGCCACCACCGACGGCGTGGTCCGCGAGCCCTCCGCGTTGGCGATGACCGCCGGCTCGCCGCCTTCCAGAACGGCGACGACAGAGTTGGTGGTGCCAAGGTCGATGCCTACCGCACGTGCCATGAGTTAGTCCTTGCGTGTGATGGTGGTCCCGAAGATTGAGCCATGACGACGCAAGTTTGCCATCAGGCAACGCTCAAGTCAAATGAGTTGAGCGGATTATGCTCAAGTTTGCCACGGACTATGCCCGGCCCCCAATTACCGCCGCTGACCTGCGGATATGTGCTGGCCGCCAGACGGTCCTGCGGATATGTGCTGGCCGCTAGGCGGTCCTGCGGACCCGGGCGGCCGGCGGAGCCTGCCTCAGCCCGGCGCTCAGCCGCAGCACGAACCGGTCCGGCGCGCCGGCTAGCACGCCGCCGGCCGGGTCGTCTTCGCCGCCGCGGCGGACCACGTCCGCCTGCGGTCGCAGGATATCCCTGACCACCAGGGCGGACAGCAGCACGACCGTGCCGGACCTGGCCGCCACGGCGGTGAAGTAAAGCCCGGTCCCGATGCCGCCGGGCCCGGACACGATCGTGAGCAGGTAAGCCCAGATCGCCAGGAAGTAGCCGATCTCGGCGGCCTGCCAGAGCGCGTAGGCCAGCAGCCGCGGCCTGGCCAGCACCACGAGCGGCGCCAGCCAGATCACGTACTGCGGCGACCACACCTTGTTGAAAAGCAGGAATGCGGCGATGACCAGGAAGCACAGCTGCGGCAGCCGGGGCCGCCGCGGCGCCGCCAGGGCGAGCAGCCCGATCGCCGCGCAGGCGATCCCGAACAGCGCGAGCGATACGGCGTTGACGGCGGCCAGCGGCATACTGCCCAGCACCGGCCAGTGCTCGGCCTCGAAGAAATACCAGATGGATCCCCAGTCCGCGCCCCTGGCCGCGTTGAACCGGTAGAACTGGGCCCAGCCGTGCGGGGCGGCGATGGCCACCGGAAGGTTGACGGCGAGCCAGGCCGCCGCCGCCGCTGCCGAGGTCACCCAGAAGGCCCGCAGCCGGCCCGCCCGCAGGCAGAGCAGGAACAGCGGGCCGAGCAGGAAGACCGGGTAGAACTTGGTGGCCACGGCCAGGCCGAGCAGGACGCCGGCCAGCACGCCCCGGCGCGCCGCCCACGCAGCCAGGCCCAGCGTCGCCAGGCTCATCGCGATCAGGTCCCAGTTGATGAACGCCGCGAGGATCACGGCGGGCGACAGGGCGACCAGCAGGGCCGTCCATCGCCGCGACCGCCCGGCCAGGTACGCCGTCGCCAGCACGGCCGCCACGGCGAAGATCACCAGCAGGACCACGGTCACGTCGAAGAACTCCCGGCCCCTGGTGAAGGCATCGCCGACCGGCCGGACGACCCAGGCCGCCGCCTGCATCGCCGCGCCGATGAGCACCGGGTACTCGACCGGATGGCCGAGGTAGGGGATCTTGCCCGCGGCGAGCCGCTCGGTGTAGTACAGCGGGTAGATATCGGTGTAGCAGTGCGCCTGGTACGGCCCGAAGCCGGTGTTCCAGGCCCCGGCGCGGCAGGCTGCCTTGCTGAGGAAGCCCAGCACGCCGCCCGCCAGCCCGGCGGTCAGCAGCGCCGTCACCGAGCCCGCCAGCAGCGCCAGCCCGCCGGTCGGCCCTGGCCGGGACCCGGCGTCCTCGCCGTGCGTCGCCGGCCTGGCCATCTCACGCTCCGTCATCAGCTGCCAGCCTCTGGACTCGCCGGGCCCGATGGATCAGTGCCCCCGGTCAGGCTAGCGGCAGAACGGGGCCGGCGTACGCTGGCACCTGCGCTGCGCCGGCCCACGGCCGGCCCGGCGCAGGCCCGGCCTGACGCCGCGGGAGGAGAGATCTGTGGCTCTGCGCATCATCTTCGGTCTCGCCATCACCCTGGCGGCGTTCGCCATCGCCGGCCGGCGGCTGTGGTGGCTTTACCGGCTGGCCCGGGCTGGGCAGCCGGCCCCCGAGCGCGTGCAGCAGCTCAGGGAGCATCCGGGCCGGGGCGCCGGGACGCAGCTCACCGAGGTATTCGGCCAGCGCAAGCTGCTCCAGTGGTCGGTACCCGGCATCGCCCACTTCCTGACGTTCTGGGGCTTCGTCATCCTGATCCTGACGATCATCGAGGCCTACGGCGACCTCTTCGACGTGACGTTCGCCATCCCGTGGATCGGGCACTGGGCGGTGATCGGCTTCGGAGAGGATCTCTTCGCGGTCGCCGTGCTGGCGGCCATCGTGACGTTCGCCGTGATCAGGCTGCGCAGCGACCCGGCACGGGCCGGCCGCAAGTCCCGCTTCGCCGGGTCGCACACGGGCGCCGCCTGGCTCGTTCTCCTCATGATCTTCGGCGTGATCGCGACGCTGCTGCTGTACCGCGGCGCGCAGATCAACACCGGCGACTTCCCCTATCCGCACGGCGCGTTCGCGTCACAGCTCGTCGGCCACTGGCTGCGCCCGCTCGGTCACGGGGCGAACAGCGCGATCGAGACCGCCGGCATCCTCGCCCAGCTGGCCGTCATCCTCGGCTTCCTGGTCTTCGTCACCTATTCCAAGCACCTGCACATCTTCCTCGCGCCGCTGAACGTGCTGTTCTCCCGCCGCCCGGACGGGCTGCGCGGGCTGCAGCCGATGCGCTCGGGCGGCAAGGTGCTCGACTTCGAGGAAGCCGACCCGGACACCGACATCTTCGGCATCGGCAAGGTCGAGGACCTGAGCTGGAAGGGCATGCTCGACCTGGCCACCTGCACCGAGTGCGGCCGCTGCCAGTCACAGTGCCCGGCCTGGGCGACCGGCAAGCCGCTGTCCCCGAAGATGCTCATCCTGGACTTGCGCGACCACGCGTTCGCCAAGGCGCCGTACCTGCTGGCCGGCTCCGACGACGCCCGCGAGCAGGTCGCCGAGTCCGTTAAGAACGAGGTGGAACGACCCCTCGTCGGTAACCAGGCGGCGAACGGCGTCATCGACCCCGACGTGATCTGGTCCTGTACTAACTGCGGCGCCTGCGTGCACGAGTGCCCGGTCGACATCGAGCACATCGATCACATCACCGGCCTGCGCAGGCACCAGGTGCTGATCGAGTCCGCCTTCCCCGCCGAGGCGTCGTCGATGCTGAAGAACCTGGAGAACAAGGGCGACCCGTGGGGGATGGGGGAATCGAAGCGGGCCGACTGGATCGCCGAGCTCGATTTCGACGTGCCCGTCGTGGACGGCCCGATCGGCGACGACGTGGAGTACCTGTTCTGGGTCGGCTGCGCCGGGGCGCTGGAGGACAGGGCGAAGAAGACCACCAAGGCGATCGCCGGGCTGCTGCACGCCGCCGGCGTGCGGTTCGCCGTCCTCGGTCCCGCCGAGACGTGCACCGGCGACCCGGCGCGGCGGATGGGCAACGAGTTCGTGTTCAGCATGCTGGCGCAGCAGAATGTGGAGACGCTCAAGGCCGCGGGCGCCCGCACGATCGTGGCCAGCTGCCCGCACTGCTTCAACACGCTCGCCAACGAGTATCCGCAGCTGGGCGGCAACTATGAGGTCATGCACCACACCCAGCTGCTGGCGCGGCTGGTGGCCGACGGGAAGCTGACCCCCATCGCGCCGGTGGACGAGAAGATCACCTACCACGACCCGTGCTTCCTCGGCAGGCACAACAAGGTCTACACCGCCCCCCGGGAGATCATGGAGCAGGTGCCGGGGGTGCGCGCGCAGGAAATGCACCGGTGCAAGGAACGCGGGTTCTGCTGCGGCGCCGGCGGCGCCCGGATGTGGATGGAGGAGCGGATCGGCAAGCGGATCAACAGCGAGCGGATCGAGGAGGCACTGGGCACGGACCCGGACACGATCTCCACCGGATGCCCGTACTGCATGGTGATGCTCGGCGACGCGATCAGCGCCAAGAAGAGCTCCGGCGAGGCGAAGGAGTCGCTGGAGGTAGTGGACGTGGCCCAGCTGCTGGCGCGGTCGGTCCTCCCGCCCGGCGCGGCTCCGGCTGGCCCCGCTGGCGATGGCGCCGGCGGGCCCGGCCCGGCCGGCCCTGGCGCGGCTGGCCCGGCCGGCCAGCGCGCAGGCTGAGCGGCGGGCATCGCGTGGAATCCCGGCGGGCCGAGTCGTTCAGCGACGGCGTCTTTGCCGTCGCGATCACCATCCTGGTGTTCGATCTGCTGCCGATCGGCGCCGGCACCATAACGTCGGCTCAGCTCACGAAGGAGCTGGTGCATTCCTGGCCGCAGTACGCCGCGTACGCGATCAGCTTCCTGACCATCGGGATCATGTGGCTGAACCACCACACGCTGCTGGCGCACGTGAGCCGGGTGGACCGGCCGCTGCTGGCCATCAACTTGTTCCTGCTGATGGGCGTGGTGGCGATACCGTTCCCGACCGCGCTGGTCGCCGAGCACCTGATCGGCAAATCCCGGGCTGGCGGGTCGGTAGCGGCGGTGATCTACGGCATTGCCATGATCGCGATCTCGATCGGCTACTCCGGGATGTGGCTGTACCTGGAGGCACACCGGGAACGGCTTGGCGCGGCCGCCCGGATGCGCTCGCCGCGCACGGCAAGCCTGCGATTCAGCGCCGGCCTGCTCGGCTACGTGGTCGCGACGCTGATAGCGGCGTTCGTCTCGGCCGCTGTGGCGCTTGCCCTCTACGGCTTGATCGCCGTCTACTACCTCTTCGACCACCTGCCCGACCCGTCGGAGGCAGGACAGGGAGCGGCCGGCGAAGGCCAGGCCGACGCCGGGATCGACTCCTTCTGACCCCGCCCGGCACCAGGGCCGCTTTAGGGCGCATGTCGGGTGGGCAGCCAGATGCGCACCCGGGTGCCGCGGCCCGGCCATGACTCCAGCACTGCCTGGCCGCCGTGTGCCCGGGCGATTGCCTGCACGATGGACAGGCCAAGCCCGCTTCCGCCGCCGGTCCCGCTCCTCTCATCACCGCCATCGGCGGCCTGCTCGCCCTCGCTGCCGTCATCGTGCCGGGCAGCCCGGTGGAACCGGTCGAAGGCCCGGCCCGCGTCCTCGATTCCCGCCGGCCGGGATGGCGTCCCTCGGGCAGGCGCAGGCTGTACCCGACGCCGCGCTGGGTGTGGATCAGCGACGGCCCCAGCGGGTCGAGCTTGCGGCGCAGGTAGCTGACGTAGGTCTCGACGATCTGTGACTCGCCCGCGTAGTCCCAGCCCCACACGTTCTCCAGCAGCTGCGCCCGGGTGAGGACCCGGCCCTGATGCCGCAGCAGGAAGGCCAGCAGCCGGAACTCGGTGGGTGACAGCTCGACCGGGACGCCTGCCCGGTGCACGGTCCAGCGTGCCTCGTCCAGTTCAAGGTCACCGGCCCGGAGCAGGCCGGCGTCGGCGGCCTGCTGCGGGCCCGCGGTCCGCGACGCGCGCCTGAGCACCGCGCGGACCCTGGCCACCAGCGCCTCGACCGAGAACGGCTTGGTGACGTAATCGTCACCGCCGATGGCCAGGCCGGTGACGGTGTCGGACGAGGTGTCCCTGGCGGTGAGGAAGATCACCGGTACCTCGTTGCCGCCCGCCCGCAGCCGGCGGCAGACTTCGAAGCCGTCCATGTCCGGGAGCACCACGTCGAGGACGATCAGGTCGGGGCGGCCGGCCTCGGCCTGTCGGAGCGCGTCCTTGCCGTTGACCGCGGTGCTCACCGAGCAGCCGTGAAATTTCAGCGCCACCTGGACGAGCTCACGGATGTTCGGCTCGTCGTCCACGACGAGCACCCGGGGGATACGGTCGTCAGCTGGCATGGGGCACCGGGCTCATTGGTCGCCTAACGGATGGCCGCCGCGGCCGCCGGGCGCTGCGACGGCGCGATGCCTGATGAGGCTACCCGCGGCAGCGGGCTGAGCGTCGTCCGGGGCGGTTCGCCGCGGTCGCGGCCGGGACGTAGCGGGCTGATCGCTGATCCCGCGTGCGCCGGTCAGGGGCCTGCCACGGAGTCGGCCGGCGCCGGGCGGCGGGCCCCGGGCCGGATCAGGGCGAGCCTGATGTCGCGCGCGCCAGCTGTCACCGGGCCGCCGACGAACACCGCCTCGCCCCGGGAAAGCGCGGCCGCTGGCGTCCTGGCGCCGCCGCGGCGGACAACCGTATCGCTGACCAGGCGCCAGGTCTCGGTGGTGCCGTCCGCCGCGCGGACGGCCACGGTGCTGCCATCGTCGGACGACACGACGCCGCATGCTGATCGCTGCCCCGGGGCTGATTGCCGGTGTCCATGACGGCAACGATGCCGCCGCGGCCTGAGACATCAGCCAGCGGTTCCTGGGAGCAGGCTGGGAGACGCCGGAGAACTCCCGGCCAGCTCGCTCGGCGCCCTGGCAACGTGCTGGATGTGACATCAGGCCAGTCAGGTGTGGTTGAACGCCACATTCAACGCGTTGCGCCGCCGCGTTTACCCCGGCTGGCCAGCTGCCGCTCGGTTAAGCCAGGCGCGGCCAGGGGATTACATACGGTCGGGCACCGGGATGCCGAGCAGGCCAAGCCCGGTGACGAGCACCCGCAAGGTCAGCGCCGACAGCGCGAGCCTGCTCTGCCGGATGGCGGGCTCCGGTGCCTGCAGCACCGGGCACTGCTCGTAGAACGTGGTAAACGCGCTAGCGGTGTCGAAGAGGAAGCCGGCCAGCTTGTGCGGCTCGGCGGTCGCCGCGACCCCGCGTACCGCCCCGCCGAACCCGAGCAGCTGGAGCGCGAGCGAGCGCTCGGCGGCCTCGGTGACCAGTATCGGCCCCGCGGCCTGGCCCGGCTGCTGGCCGGCCCGGTGGAAGATCGACCGGATCCGGGCCGTGGCGTATTGCAGGTAGGGCCCGGTGTTCCCGGTCAGCGCCAGCATCCGGTCGAAATCGAGCGCATAACTGGAGTCACGCGCGACCGACAGGTCACCATATTTGAGCGCGCCGATCCCGACTGCCTCGGCGATCTGGCTACGCTGCTCGGGATCGTCGTACCGATCCGCGATGACCCGTTCCGCCCGCTCGACGGCCTCCTCGATCAGCGTGATCAGCTTCGCCTGCTCGCCGCTGCGGGTGCGCAGCCGCTGCCCCCCAGCGCCGGTCACCAGGCCGATCACAGCATGCTCGGCGCTGGCCGCATCGGTCAGCCAGCCCGCCTGGCGCGCGACCGCGAATACCATCTGCAGGTGCTGCGCCTGGTCGGATCCGACCACGTAGATCATCCTGGCCGCGCCGAGCTTCCGCAGCCGGTACCTGATCGCGGCCACGTCCGTGGTGGCGTAGCCGTACCCGCCGTCGCTCTTGCGCAGTATCAGCGGCAGCGGCCTGCCGTCACGGCCGGTGAAGCCGGGCGGGAATGCGCACAGCGCGCCGTCGCTGATCACTGCCACGCCCAGCGACTCCAGCTCCTGGCAGACGTCGGCGAGCATCGGGTTATAGAAGCTCTCCGGGTCCATGTCGTCGCTGGTGAGCGTGATGCACATCCTGGAATAGATCTCGCGGAGGTACTCCAGCGACTCGCCCACGATTCGGTTCCACAGCCGCAGCGTCTGCTCATCACCCGCCTGAAGCTGCACCACCCGCCGCCGTGACCGGTCAGCGAAATCCGGACTAGCATCGAACTTCGCCCGCGCCGCCTGGTAGAACGCGGTGAACTCGGCGGCCGCGAGCTGGTCATGGGTTGCCTGCTCGCCGATGTCGAGCGCGTGCTCGATCATCATGCCGAACTGGGTGCCCCAGTCCCCGAGATGCGCGGCGCGGACGACGGCGTGGCCGAGATGCTCGAGCACCCGCACGACGGCATCGCCCACCACGGTGGCCCGCAGATGGCCGACATGAAGTTCCTTCGCGACGTTGGGGCCCGAGTAGTCCACGACGACCCGCTGCGCTGGTTCCGCCCGCGCCACGCCCAGCCGGGGGTCGGCCAGCAGGCCGGACGCCTGCGCCGCGATCCAGTCGTCACGCAGGGTGAGGTTCAGGAAGCCTGGCCCGCTGACCTCGACATTCCCGAGCGCATCGGCCGCGGCCAGCTGCGCGGCCAGCTCGGCGGCAACCTCGCGGGGCGGGCGGCCCACGCGCTTGCCCAGCGACAGCGCGACGTTCGCCTGGAAATCGGCGAACTGAGATGGCCGGATCAGCGGGTCAGCGGCCGCATACTCGGCGCCGAGCACCGCGGCGAGCGCGTCGCTGACCAGCCGGGCGAGTACCTCTTCCGGATCGGCCATGCGGCAAGCCTATCGGTCCGTTGGTCAGGGCCGGCGCAGGAAGTGACCGCCGCCGCGGGCAGGCCCGAGCCGCTCCCTGATCTTCTCGGTGATGCCGCCGTTGGCGAGCCTCGCGGCGAGCGCGCACGCCGAGGAGATGGCCTGTGCGTTCGCCGCCCCGTGCGCTATCACGATGGTTCCGTCAAGCCCGAGCAAGGCGGCCCCGCCGTAGCTTGCCGGATCGAGCCGCTCGGCGAGCTCGCGCAGCCCGCGGCGCTGCAGCAGCGCGCCGAGCCGGGCCGCCCGCGAGCCGCCCATCGCGGTGCGCAGCTGGCTGGCCGCGAAGGCCGCCGTTCCCTCCAGGGTCTTCAGCGCGACGTTTCCGGTGAAGCCGTCGGTCACGATCACGTCCAGCTGACCTGCCAGCAGGTCGCCGCCCTCGACGTTGCCGACGAAGCCGATGGGTAGCCCGCCATGCGGCTGGCCGGCCTCCAGCAGCTCATGGGCCCGGCGGGCCAGCTTGTTGCCTTTTCCCGGCTCGGAGCCGATCGTCAGCAGCCCGACCCTGGGCTCGCCGATGCCGTAGGCGGCCTGCGCATACGCGACGCCGAGCTGGGCGAACTGGACAAGCATCTCCGGCTTAGGGTCGGCGATGGCCCCCGCATCGATCAGGATCGTGGGCCCGGGCCTGGTTGGGAGCACGACCGCGAGAGCAGGCCGCAACACGCCGGGTACCGCTCGCAGGCGCAGCCGGGCGGTGGCGACGATTCCACCGGTCGAGCCGGCCGAGACCACCCCGCCGGCCTGGCCGCGGCGCACGAGCTGGCAGGCCACAGCGATGCTCGACCGGGGCCTGCGCCAGCTGGCGAGGGCGCCTTCGGCCATCGTGAGTGAGTCCTCGGCGGCGACGATCGGGATGTCGGCGAGCGCGCCATGCCCGCCGAGCAGCGGTCGCAGCGGGCCTGGCCGTCCGGTGAGCATCACCGGTATCCCGCTGTCGCGGAAAGCGCTGACGGCGCCGGCGACGATCTCGGCCGGCGCATGATCGCCTCCCATCGCGTCCACCACGATCGTTGCCCGCGACGTGCGGCTAGCCGGCCTGCTCTCGGTGGCGGGCGGATCCGCCGGGCGAGTCAGGGCGCCACCATCGGAATGCTCGTGGCCGCGAGGCGGGATAGGCGCCGCGGCCGCATGACGGTGTCCGGCATGTGCTAAGCCTCTCACCGCGAGCCCCGCCGCTGGTTACAGTATCTCTGCCCCGCCAGCGGCCCGGCGCAGGTGGAAATCCCGCCCGCGCAGGGTATATCCGGGGTGCTAGCGGGCATCGCGGAACAGGGCCGATGGCCGGGAGCGGTCTTGCAGAGAACCTTAGGCACGCCCTCAGCGTTGCCTAATTGTGACCTTTTTGTATGGGTACGCGCTGCCCTCGGATTTGGTAGCTGCGTCTCAAGGGATAACCGGCCCGCGGCGGGCAGCCGCCACCGGGCCGGAAACTCGCGCACCGCACAGAGCCGGTGCCGCGACCGACCGGAAGGAGATGCGTGACCGGAATTCAGCCCACAGTGCCTGACAGCACGCTGGCAGGCCGCCGTTTCCGTGCGTACACGGCGAAACACCTGGATGCGCTCATTGCACGGGCCGGCCTTGACGCGAGCCAGCGGCTGGCAGTCCAGGCAGTGGCCACCGTCTTGCCGTTCCGGACCAACGCGTACGTGGTCGAGCAGCTGATCGACTGGGACGCAGCGCCGGACGACCCGATCTACCGGCTGGTCTTCCCGCAGGCCGACATGCTGCCCGAGGCAGACGTCGTCGCGATCGTCGGCCTGCTCGCGAGCGGGGCCCCGGATGGTGAAGTCCGCGCCGCCGCGCATCATGTGCGGATGCGCCTCAACCCGCACCCGGCCGGCCAGCTGGCGCTGAACATACCCGACTTCGCCGAGGAGCCACTGCCCGGGATCCAGCACAAGTACCCGGAAACGGTCCTGGTGTTTCCCAGGCAGGGGCAGACCTGCCACGCCTACTGCACCTACTGCTTCCGCTGGGCGCAGTTCGTCGACGAGCCCGATCTCAAGATGGCAACGGCCGATGTCGACAGGGTCGTCGCGTACCTCCGGGCGCACCTGGAGGTCACGAGCGTCCTGATCACCGGCGGCGATCCGATGATCATGGGCGCGCCCGTGCTTCGCCGGTATGTCGAGCCGCTGCTCGGCGCGGGGCTCGACCACATCGAGTCGATCCGCATCGGGACAAAGTCGCTGGCCTACTGGCCGCAGCGGTTCATCAGCGATCCCGACGCCGACGACACGCTGCGGCTCTTCGAGCAGGTGGCGGAGAGCGGCAGGACGCTGGCCTTCATGGCGCATTTCTCCCACCCGCGGGAACTCGAGCCCGGGCTGGTGGGAGAGGCGGTGCGCAGGATCAGGGCGGCCGGGGCGGTGATCCGCACGCAGGCGCCGCTGATCCGGTCCATCAACGACGACCCGGCGATCTGGGCGGGCATGTGGCGGGCCCAGGCCCGGATGGGGATGATCCCCTACTACATGTTCGTCGAACGGGACACCGGGCCACAGGATTACTTCGCGGTTCCGCTGGCCCGTGCCTGCGGGGTCTTCCAGGATGCCTACCGGAGCGTCTCCGGCCTGTGCCGGACGGTGCGCGGCCCTTCCATGTCAGCGACGCCAGGAAAGGTATGCCTGGACGGTGTCGTGGAAGTCGCCGGGGAGAAGGTATTCGCCCTGCACCTGATCCAGGCGCGCGATCCCGGACTTGTCGGGAAGCCGTTCTTCGCCCGGTTCGATCCCGGTGCCGTGTGGCTATCCGACCTGGAGCCTGCGTTCGCCAGCAGGTTCCCCTTCGAATCCGACCCCGCTGAACTGCCCGGCCTGCTGGGTCCGCCGATGCTGGTGCCAGTGAGCTAGAGCCTGTCTGCTTTACCCCCGCTACGGGCACGGCCCGCCAGGAGATCTCCTGGCGGGCCGTTCCCGTTCCTGGTGCGGGAAGCTACCCGGGTCAGGTCGCCGCGCGCTCGGACTCGCTCGCCGCGGCGGCCGCCGGGCCAGGCTGGGCTGGCCGTTTCCGCTGCCTGATCGCGAAGCAGCTGGCCGCGCCGATCAGCAGCAGGGCAACCGGCATCACCATGGTCGCGCGCATGGCGTCCACATAGCCGAAGGTGAACACGGCGTGACCGATTCTCCCGACCTCCGCGGCGATGCTGGCCGGAAGCCCGGCCTGGTTGCTGATGCCGCCGTTCTGACCAGCCCCGACCTGGATGCCGTTCCTGGCCGAGCTGCGGATCTGGGTGATGAAGTGGCCGCGGAGGTTAGCAGGCAGCACGGCGGACCTGGTCGCGGCCTGGCTGGTCATGGATGCCACCAGCCTGTTCTGCAGCAGCGCGCCGACGGCGGCGGTGCCGATCACCAGGCCGACCTGCCTGACCGTGTTCAGCACGCCGGAAGCCGCACCGGCCATCCGCGGGTCGATGTTCCGCATGGCCACCGTAATCAGCGGCGCGAAGGTGCACCCCATGCCGATCCCGGCCACGATCAGGGGGGCGACGAAGCTCGGCCAGGCGGAGTCCGGCTGCGCGATCAGCGCCATCCACCCCATCCCGAGAGCGAACAGGGTCAGGCCCGACATCAGGATGTACTTGCCGCCGATCTTGTCGGTCATCCGGCCGGCCACCGGAGCGACGAACATGGAGACGAGAGAGGCGGGCGCCATCGTCAGGCCGGCCTTCAGCGCGGAGAAGCCGAGCACCGACTGCAGGTAGATGGTGAACGGCAGGAAGATCCCCATCATGCCGATGGCCAGCACGCCCGACACCCAGTTCACCACGGAGTAGTTCCGGTCGCGGAACAGCGCGAACGGCACGAGCGGCTCACGGTCCTGGGTGAGCCACTGGACGGCCGCGAACACCAGCAGAAGTACCACGCCGGCGCCGAGGATCAGCGGGATGCTGAGGAACGAATTGATCTTCCCCCAGTCATACCGCTGCCCCTCGACCAGGCCGTAGCAGATTGCCAGCAGCGCGGCGCTGGCCAGCAGCACGCCGGGCACATCGATCCGGTGCCTGCGGCCAAGCCGCAGGTCGGGGATGATGACCGGGGTGATCAGGAGCACGAGCACGCCGATCGGCAGGTTGACGTAGAAGATCCACCGCCAGTCGAACGTGGTCACCAGCAGCCCGCCGAGCGTAGGCCCGGCGATCGTGGCCACTCCGGCCACTGCGCCCCAGATGCCGAACGCGGCGCCGCGGCGCTCCGGCGGGAAGGTATTCGTGATGATCGTCAGGGTCTGCGGCATGAGCATCGCCGCGCCCAGGCCCTGCGCCGCGCGGAACCCGATCAGCCAGCCGGGGCTCGGGGCAAGGCCGCACGCGGCCGAGGCCGCGGTGAACACGGCGATGCCGCTGGAGAACATGATCCGGGGCCCGATCAGGTCGCCGAGCCTGCCCGCCGTGATGACCAGCACCGCCAGGACGAGCGCGTAGGCGTTGATCACCCAGAGAGCGTCATCCAGCGACGCGTGCAGCTGAGTGATCATGTCGGGTATGGCGATGTTCACGATCGTCAGGTCCAGCAGGGTCATGAAGAACCCGAGCGAGACGACCAGCAAGATCACCCATGGATTCCCGCGGTACTTCCTCATGCTGTCCTCCTGCGCGGGCCCGGCCGGCAGGCCCGCAAGGTCCTCGTCACGGCCCACCGCAGCCGGTAATCGAGATACAGCTCAGCCGACTCTGGCGCTGCCGCCTGTATAGCGGCTAGCGTGCGGCGCGACGACGGCATTCCCACCAGACCGATGCTAGACAGCGGCACCGACAAGCGGCGCTCCCCGCTGGTCACTGGCCGAACCCGGCTCGGTTCCGCGGGGGGGCCGCCAGTATGCTCCGGCCATGGAACTGAACGGAACCGCGGCGATCGTCTCCGGTGGCGCCAGCGGCCTGGGCGAGGCCACTGCCCGCGAGCTTGCCGCTGCTGGCTGCGCCGTCGTCGTCGCCGATCTCAACGAGGAACAAGGCAAGGCGGTCGCCGCCGCAACGGGCGGGCAGTTCGTGCGGACCGACGTCGCCGACGAGGGCTCGGTGCAGGCGGCCGTCGATGCCGCGGCGGCGCTGGGCCCGCCGCTGCGGGTCGCGGTGAGCTGTGCCGGAATCGGCTGGGCCGCGCGGACGGTGGCCCGCGACGGGACGCCGCATGACCTCGCCGTCTACCGCAAGGTGATCGACATCAACCTGATCGGCACCTTCAACCTGATGCGGATCGCCGCGGCCGCGATCGCCAGGACGGAGCCTGCCGACGCGGACGGGCAGCGGGGCGTGATCATCAATACCGCGTCGGTGGCCGGCATCGAGGGCCAGACCGGCCAGATCGCCTACTCGGCATCCAAGGGCGGGATCATCGGGATGACCGTCCCGGCCGCCAGGGACCTTGCCGCGATCGGCGTCCGGGTCAACACCATCTGCCCGGGGATCATCGATACCCCCATCTACGGGTCCGGTCCGGCCAGCGAGGAGTTCAAGGCCAGGCTGGTCGCTCCGGTCGTCTTCCCGAAGCGGATGGGCACGGCCGCCGAGTTCGGCCAGCTGGTCCTCGCGCTGATCGGGAACGACTACATGAACGCCGAGGTCATCCGCTTCGACGGAGGCATCAGGTTCCAGCCCAAATAGGGCCCGCCTGGTGCTAGCGCCGGGTCAGCGATGCCAGGTTCTAGCCGAGTGAGGTAGCGATGGCGGAAGCGGTTCTGGTCACGGTGGATGACGGCATCGCCATCATCACGATCAACCGGCCGGAAGCCAGGAACGCGGTCAACGGCGAGGTCGCCCGCGGCATCGCCCGCGCCGTCGACGAGCTGGACGAGCGCGCCGACGTCCGGGTCCTGATCCTGACCGGCGCCGGCGGGACATTCTGCGCTGGCATGGACCTGAAGGGGTTCCTGGCCGGCGACGTGCCGGCGGTGCCAGGCCGCGGCTTCGCCGGGATCACGGAGCGGCCGCCAGTCAAGCCCGCCATCGCCGCGGTGGAAGGCTACGCGCTGGCCGGCGGCTTCGAGCTTGTCCTGGCGTGCGACCTCGTGGTCGCGGGCGAGGGGGCAACGTTCGGGCTGCCGGAGGTCACCCGCGGGCTGGTGGCCGGAGCCGGTGGCCTGCTCAGGCTGCCCCGGCGGGTGCCCTATCACCTGGCGATGGAGATCACCCTGACCGGCGAGCGCTTCCCGGCTGCCAGGCTGCGTGAGGCCGGCCTGGTCAGCCGGCTGGTGCCGGCCGGCCAGGCGCTCACCGCCGCGCGGGAACTCGCGGCCAGCGTCGCGCGCGGCGCCCCGCTCGCGCTGGCCGCCAGCAAGCGGGTCATCGTGGAGTCCGCTGACTGGGACAGCGCTGAGGCCTTCGCCCGCCAGGGCGAGATCATCGGCCCCGTGTTCACCTCCGCGGATGCAATGGAGGGGGCAGTCGCGTTCGCCGAGAAGCGGGCGCCCGCATGGCGGGGCGAGTGAGATCCTGGCGGCGAGCGGGCATCGCCGCTCGATAGCGTGCGGAACGCGCGGAATCTGACCGGCTCGTGGCGCAGAAACGGCACGATGCCCGTGATCAGCTGCTTCTCTGTGTAGGGTGATCCGCACTGTGCCGGATCTCCTAGGCTTCTGGGGGAGTGCCTGGCTAGCCTGCCACCTGGGGAAAGTTGGGAGCTGCGAAGATGACAGTGCCGCAGATCAGCGTTGTCGTACCGTTTTACGACATCGAGGATCTGCTGGGCGACTGCCTGCAGTCCATTGCCACGCAGACCTTCGCCGACCTCGAGGTCATCATGGTCGATGACGGGTCGACCGACGGCAGCGCCGCCGTCGCGCAGCGCATGGCCGCGGCCGACCCCAGATTCAAGCTGATCAGGGTGCCCAACGGCGGCCCCGGATACGCCCGCAACCGGGGCGTCGAGCAGGCCAGCGGCGAGTTCCTCGCGTTCGTTGACGCCGACGACATGCTGCCGAGCCACGCCTACGAGAAGCTGCATGACACCCTGGTGAAGTCGGGCTCGGATTTCGTTTCCGGCAATGTGCTGCGGATCGGCCCGTCCGGCGTCCATCAGTCGGCCCTGCACGCCAAAGCGATCAAGGGCTACCGCATCGGCACGCACATCAGTAAGACGCCGCAGCTGCTCTACGACATATCGGTGTGGAACAAGCTGTTCAGGAAGGCATTCTGGGACCGGGCGGATCTCACCATCCCGGAGGGCATGGTCTGGGAAGACCTGCAGATCATGACCAGGGCGCACGTCCTGGCCAAGGCCGTCGACGTGATTCCCGACCCTATTTACTACTGGCGCGAGCGGGGTAAGGGCGCGCTGTCCATCACCCAGTCCAGGACGGACATCAGCAACTTCCGGGACCGGATAACGGCCTTGCTGGCCATCGATGCGTTCCTGGCTGCCCACGCGTCGGCGAAGCTGCTCCGCCAGCATCAGCACAAGGCCCTGATCAACGATCTCTGGCTGTACGTCTGCGACCTGTACCGGACCAGCGACAGCTACCGGGCCGAGTTCGTCGAGCTTGCTGGCCGGTACCTGGACCAGGTCGACAAGCGCGTGATCGCGAAGCTCCCGTCGACGCACAAGCTGGCGTACTACCTGGTCAGGCAGCGGTCGCTGGACCGGCTCATCGAGTTCAACCGGTGGCAGTTCGGGCAGCCGGTCAGGACGATCCCGGTGCTCAGGAAGCACGGCAGGCTCCGTGCCGACCTGCCGTTCCTTGGCGACCGGTCGGCCAATGTCCCGGTCAGGGTCTACCGGCCGTACTGGCGGGAACTCGATCCCTACGTCCGGGTCGAAGGCCTCAGCTGGCGGGGAAACCGGCTGGTCGTCACCGGCTGCGCCTACGTGCCGTCGATCGACATCACCAAGCGCAGGCACACGTCCAAGTTCGTGGTCCTGCTCCCGCGGGCCGGCCGCCGGCCGCCGATCGTGCTGCGGGCCCGGTCAATCCGGCACCCGGAAGCCACCGCCTGGTCGAACCAGGAGCGATACTCCTATGAGTGGGCCGGATTCGAATGCAAGATCAGCTCCCGCTGGTTCCGGGTCGGCAAGCGCTGGCTGGCCGGTGACTGGGATGCTTTCGTCCTGGTCCGGGGGCGGGGGGTGTGGCGGCCAGCCCGGCTGCACACGCCCGTCAGCGGCTCGGCTGAGCGGCCCGAGTACCTGGAGGTGGCACCGGGCATGCGGTTCGGAGCTCATTGGGTCGGCCGCCAGCTGCATATCGGCGTGATCAGGACGCCCGCGGTGCTGCGCGGCTGCGATCAGCGCGGCGGGCAGCTCACCGTCGAGGTGGACGTGGACCCGGCCGTGCTCGCCGCGGCCGCCGACATCGTGCTTGCCTGGTCGAAGGGCGCGGCCACCCGCCGGTTCCCCGCGGCCATCGAGCGGCGCGACGGCGGCCCGGCCCGGCTGCGCGCCACAGTGCCCGTGCGCCGGCTGGCCGCGGTCGACGACGATCATGGCGAGATCGCCGGGGCCGGGGATCCCGGCGAAGCCGCCGCCGGGGAGGATCCTGGCGTGCACGCGGCCGCCGAGGACTCCGGCGCAGCCGCCGCGGCCGGGGATCCGGGCGAGAACGCGGCCGCCGAGGATCCCGGCGCGACGGCCGTCGCCGCGGACGCCGACCTGACCCAGTGGGACATCTACGTCCAGCCGGCCGGCCGGCCGCGGATCGCTGTCGCCTTCCCGGCCGGGCTGGCCGAGTTCAGGTACCCGAGCGGCGAGCGAGAACTTGCCGTGGAGCGGACCAGGAACGGCAGCGCCGCGGTCGTGCAGGGCGGCGTGCGGCCGGTGATCGACGAAGACACGTGGCACCCGGACGGGCGGCTGACGCTGCGGGGCAGCTTTCCCGCGCCCGAAGGCAGCACGCATGAGGTAGTGCTGCGCCGCCGCGGCTCCTCCGACCAGCACATCGTCCCGCTCTCCCGCGACGGCGAGCGCTTCTCGATCGACATTGACGTCGCCGCGATGCCGTCCTTCGGCCAGCCGCTGCCGCTGCGGGACGGCCGGTGGGACATCTTCGTGCGGCGGGCCGGGGCGGCGCACGGGGAACTTGTCAGCCCTGGCTACGACCACGCCAGGCTCCGCCAGGTCACCGGCGCCAACGTCAGCCTCCCGCCGAAGACCTACAAGTTCACCACGTCCGGCTACGACGCCCCGATGATCGTGGTCAAGCCGGCGCTCAAGCTCTCAGAAACCGGCCGTTTCCAGCGGAAGCTGCTCCGCAGCGGCTACTACCCGCTGCAGCAGAGACTGCCGCTCAGGGACTCGGTCTTCTTCATCAGCTGGAAGGGCAAGCAGTGCGGCGACAACCCGCTGGGCATCGCCGCCGAGCTGCGGCGGCGCGGCGACGAACGTGAGCACGTCTGGGCGGTCAACGACTGGTCGGTGCGCGCACCGGACAATGCCCGCGTGGTGCTGCGCGGGACCGAGGACTACTACGAGGCGCTCGCCCGGTCGCGGTACATCATCGCCAACGACGACATGGAGGCCGCGTTCCGCAAGCGCGATGGCCAGGTGTACGTGCAGACCTGGCACGGCACGCCGCTGAAGAAGATCGGCTTTGACATCGAGCGGCCGCAGTTCATCAGCGGAACCAGCTATTTCGAGCAGCTGGCGAGCGATGTCGCCAAGTGGGACCTGCTGCTGTCGCCGAACCCGTTCAGCACCGGGATAATGCGCCGCGCGTTCAGGTACGAGGGCGAGATCTGCGACTCCGGGTACCCGCGCAACGACGTGCTCTGCAGCGGTGACGCCGCCCAGGTGGCGGCGACGGTGCGGCGGCGGCTCGGCCTGCCGGACGGCAAGCGGGTGGTGCTCTACGCGCCGACCTGGCGGGACAATCAGTACTACGCATCCGGCCGGTACCGGTTCGACTTCCGGCTCGATCTCGAGCGCGCCTGGCAGGAACTCGGGGACGAGCACGTGGTCCTGTTCCGCGGGCATCACCACATGGCCGACGACGTCCCTGAGGGCAGGCCGGGATTCGCGTTCAACGTCACCGGGTACCCGGATATCTCTGAGCTGTTCCTGGTCAGCGATGTCCTGGTCACCGACTACTCCTCGGTGATGTTCGACTTCGCGGCGACCGGGCGGCCCATGCTGTTCTTCACCTACGACCTGGACCAGTACCGCGACAATCTGCGCGGGTTCTACTTCGACTTCGAGGCCGAGGCCCCCGGCCCGCAGCTCGCCACGTCGGACGAGGTGCTCGCGGCCATCGCGAACATCGACTCGGCGGCCGGGCAGCACCGCGCCGCCTACGGTAAGTTCACCGAGAAGTTCTGCCCGCTGGACGACGGAAAGGCCGGATCCCGGGTGTGCGACCGGGTGTTCGGCGGCTAGCTCTACTGCCCCGGGGACGGCCCGGCCGGATGAGCCAGCCCCGGGCAGGCCAGCCCGGGTTAGCCTGGCCGGCCTCGGTTAGCCAGCGCTGTGCGGTGCCGGCGGCGAGAAGCCGGTCAGTGCGGCCAGGCCGCGTTTCGGCGCGTAGGCGGCGAGCTTCTGCCGCAGCTTGCCCCGGCCGCGGTGCAGCCGGGACATGACGGTGCCGATCGGCGTCCCCATGATCTCTGCGATTTCCCGGTACGGGTATCCCTCGATGTCCGCCAGGTAGACGGCCACCTTGAACTCCTCGGGGAGATCACGCAACGCCCGCAGGATCTCCGAGTCCGCCAGCCGGTCGAGTGCCTCGGACTCGGCCGAGCGAGCCGGGGCGGCCAGCGGGTCGGTGCCGATCTGCCAGTCCTCGTGAAAGTCGGCGCCGAGCGCCTGCAGCGGCTCGCGGCGCTTCTTGCGGTAGCCGTTGATGAACGTGTTGGCCAGGATCCTGTGCAGCCAGGCGCGCAGGTTGGTGCCCGGCATGAACTGGTGGAACGCGGCGAATGCCTTCGCGGAGGTCTCCTGAACGAGATCCTCGGCGTCGGACGGGTTCCTCGTCATCCGGAGCGCCGCCGGATACAGCTGGCCGAGGAACGGCACGACGTCCTGCTCGAAACGGGTATCGTGACCCGGGACCTGCTCGCTCGGACTCATCGCCGCTCCGTTTTTCGTTAACCTTGCTCACCCTATAGACGTAGCGGAGCCGTCTCCGGATGCGTGCTGCACGCAACATTGTGGTTACGGGACGCCGTCACTCTCCATATCAGGTTAGTTTCTCGCTGTCTTCGGCGCCATCGGCGGCCCGGCTTGGCCTGCCTCCGGTCAGATCCAGCCGCGGTACCACATCCGGGACAGCCAGGAGCTGTAGGGGATGATCTTGGCGGCCAGCAGCGGGTACAGGTAGTAGAAATTCGCCAGCACGGCGATCAGGTAGACGCCGGTGACGGTCGCGCCGGCTGCCCTGCGCGCGGCGCCGGCGCTGGCGTAGCCGATGAGCAGCCCGAGGCAGAGCGTGATCGCGATCACCAGGAACGGGGCGAAGACCACCGCGTAGAAGTAGAACATCGTGCGGTGGTCGTGCCAGGCGAACCAGAACCAGGGCAGCCAGCCGCCGGCCACGCCGGCCAGCACGGCCCCGGCCCGCCAGTCCCGGCGGGCAAGCCACCAGACCAGGCAGACGGCGAGCGCGAGAATGGCCGCCCACCAGATCGCCGGGGTACCGATCGCGAGGACCTCCTGCTCGGTCGAGCCGGAATGCCCGCACGACGTGCCCGGCGGCGGCGCGCACCGGGAGAAGAATGACACCGGCCTGCTCATGACCAGCCATGTCCACGGCCAGGACTGGTACGGGTGATGGGTGGTCAGGGTGACGCCGTACTGCCACATCGCCCTGTTGTACTGGTACAGCGAGTCGAGGGCGGACAGCACCGGCGTGTGGTTCCCGTGCTGCGCGGCCCAGTTCCTGTCGTAGCCGCCGCTGGAGGCCAGCCAGCCGCTCCAGGAAGCGATGTAGGCGGCGACCGGGATCAGCCCGAAGGTGAGCGGAAGCCAGCTTGCGTCGCGCAGCAGCGCGCCGCGGAGCGGACGGGCGTAACCGGCCGCCCGGCGGGCGCCGATGTCCCAGGCCACAGCGAGGCAGCCGAACACCAGGATGTACCAGACCCCGTTCCATTTGGACGCGCAGGCAAGGCCGAGGCACAGCCCGGCCGCGACTCGCCACCAGCGGATGCCGAGCCTGGGCCCGCCGTCGACCGCCGTGCCCGCGGCGGCCGCGGCGGCCGCGATCCTGCCGCGGGCACGATCCCGGTCGATCACCAGGCAGCCGAACGCGGCAAGCACCCAGAACATCACCACGATGTCGAGCAGCGCCGTGCGGCTCATCACGAACTCGAGCCCGTCGAGCGCGAGCAGCAGCCCGGCCACGCAGCCGAGCAGCGTGGACCTGGTCATCCGGCGGGTGATCCGGGCCGTCATCAAGATGGCAAGGGAGCCGAGCACGGCAACAGAAAAGCGCCACCCGAAAGGAGTGAGGCCGAACAGCCACTCGCCGCCGGCGATGAGAACCTTCCCGAACGGCGGATGTACTACGAACTCGGGCACCGAGGTGAGAATGTGCGTGGACTTTCCGCTCGCGAGCAGCGAGCCGGCGTTTTTCACGTGGGTCAGTTCCGCGCCGTGCCGGAGGATCCCGTAGGCGTCACCAACGTAGTACGTTTCGTCGAACACGATCGAGTGCGGCGCGCTGAGCCGGTTGAAGCGCAGGAACGCGCCGAGCGCGGTGACAAGGAGCGGGCCGAGCCAGCCCAGGAGCGCGCTGCCGGGTATGGCGGGCACGAGCCTGCTAGCCAGCGCGGACGCCTCATCGCCTGGCCCGGCGGCCGGCGGCGCGGCTTCATATGCCCTCATCGAATGCCATCGTAGGCGCGTCGGCAGGTTACCGTGTGCGGCGAGGGGAAAGGCGGCATGGACGGCACCGAGGACGACGCCAGAGCGGGAACGCTGCTGATCGCGGCTGCCCCCATCGGGCGGTCAGACGACGCCTCGCCCAGGCTCGCCGCGGCGCTCAGCGCCGCGCGGATCATCGCAGCCGAGGACACCCGGCGGGTCCGCAGGCTTGCCGCCGCGCTCGGCGCCCAGCTGACCGCCAGGATCGTGTCTTACTACGACTTCGATGACGTGGAGACCAGGCGGGCCGGCACGCTGCTCGCCGAGCTGCGGGCCGGCCACGACGTGCTGCTGGTCACTGACGCCGGGATGCCGGGCGTCAGCGACCCCGGGTACCGGGTCGTCGCGGCCGCCGCGGCGGCGGGCATCCGGGTGAGCGTGCTGCCCGGGCCGTCTGCCGTCACGGCGGCGCTCGCGGTCTCCGGGCTGCCGACCGACCGGTTCTGCTTCGAGGGATTCCCGGCCAGGAAGGCGGGCGAGCGGGCACGCAGGTTCGCCGAACTCGCCGCCGAGCGCAGGACGCTGGTCTTCTTCGAGACCGCCCGGCGGCTGCACGGCACCCTGGCCGGGCTGGCCGGGGCGTTCGGCGGTGACCGGCGGGCGGCCGTCTGCCGGGAGCTGACCAAGACGCACGAGGAGGTCCGCCGCGGCACCCTGGCCGAGCTGGCCGCCTGGGCCGGCCAGGGCGTGCGCGGGGAGGTTACCGTCGTCGTCGCTGGCGCCCCGGCCCGCCCGGCGGCGGCTACCGGGGCGGCCAGCAAGGCGGCGGACGGCTCGGCCGCGCAGTCGGCCACCGCGGCCGCGGTCGCCGAGGTGGCCGCGCGGGTCCGGTCCGGCCTGCGCAGGAACCCGGCGATCACCGCGGTGGCCAGGGAGCGCGGGCTGCCGAGAGGCGAGCTTTACGACGCGGTGGCCAGCAGCAGGAAAATCACCCGCGGTAGCCAGCCGCCACGGTAGCTGGCCGGGCCCGATGCCGATGGCCCTAGGCTGGTGGCCATGTCGCCGACCACCCGTCACATCCTGACCGCGCCCGCCTGGCCGTATGCCAACGGCCCTCGCCATATCGGGCATATCTCCGGCTTCGGGCTGCCCTGTGACATGTTCAGCAGGTACCAGCGGATGGCCGGCCACAAGGTGCTGATGGTCAGCGGCACCGATGAGCACGGCACCCCGATCCAGGTCCAGGCCGACGCGGAGGGCCTGATCGCGCGGGAACTCGCCGACCGCTATAACCGGGTCATCGTCGATGACCTGGCCGGCCTGGACATGTCCTACGACCTGTTCACCAGGACCACCACGCGCAATCACTACGCGGTGACCCAGGAGATCTTCACCGGCCTCTACCGGAACGGCTACATCTTCGCCAGGAACGCCATGGGCGCGATCTCGCCGTCGACCGGCCGGACGCTGCCGGACCGCTACATCGAGGGCACCTGCCCGATCTGCGGCTACGACAGCGCCCGCGGCGACCAGTGCGATAACTGCGGCAACCAGCTTGACCCTGTCGATCTGATCAACCCGCGCTCGAAGATCAACGGAGAGACCCCGGTCTTCGCTGAGACCGAGCACTTCTTCCTCGACCTGCCCGCGTTCGCCGAGGTGCTCGGGACCTGGCTGCAGGGCAAGAGCGGCCAGTGGCGGCCGAACGTGCTGAAGTTCTCCCTGAACCTGCTCGCGGACCTGCAGCCGCGGGCGATCACCAGAGATCTTGACTGGGGGGTGCCGGTTCCGCTCGACGGCTGGCGGGACCGCCCTGACAAGCGGATCTACGTATGGTTCGACGCGGTCATCGGCTACCTGTCGGCGTCGGTGGAGTGGGCCAGGCGGTCCGGCGACCCGGACGCCTGGCGGGCCTGGTGGCAGTCGCCGGATGCCGAGTCCTACTACTTCATGGGCAAGGACAACATCGTCTTCCACGCGGAGATCTGGCCGGCCATGCTGCTCGGCTACAGCGGCCTGGGCGCCACGGGGGGCAAGCCAGGCGCGCTCGGCGCGCTGAACCTGCCCACAGAGGTGGTGTCCAGCGAGTACCTGACCATGGAGGGGCGGAAGTTTTCCTCCTCCCGGGCGGTCGTCATCTACGTGCGGGACTTCCTGGCCAGGTACGACGTGGACGCGCTGCGGTATTACATCGCCGTGGCCGGCCCGGAGAACCAGGACACCGATTTCACCTGGGCCGAGTTCATCCGGCGCAACAATGACGAGCTGCTGGCGAACTGGGGCAACCTGGTCAACCGCTGCATATCGTTCGCGGCGAGGAACATCGGGTCGATCCCGGCGGCCGGCCAGCTGACCGATGCGGATCAGGCCATACTCCAGCGCTCTGCCGCTGCGTATAAGAATGTCGGCGAGTCGCTTTCCCGGTCGAAGTTCAAGGCGGCCATCACCGAGACCATGCGGACGCTCGCGGACGCGAACAAGTACCTTTCCGACCACGCGCCATGGAAGCTGCGTGAGTCCGACCCTGAGCGGATGCGGACGATCTGCCATGTGGCCCTGCAACTGGTGGACGACGGCAAGACGTTGCTGACCCCGTTCCTGCCCGAGTCATCGCAGCGGGTCTACGAGATGCTCGGCGGTACCGGGGCATGGTCGGGCAGGCCACGGGTCGACGAGGTGAACGAGGACGGCGGGCCGCTGTATCCGGTCATCACCGGCGACTACCAGACAGCCGCCCGGTGGGAGCACATGCCGATCCGGCCCGGCACGCCGCTCGAGCCGCCACGACCGCTGTTCACCAAGCTCGACCCGTCGGTCGCCGACGAGGAGCTGGCCAGGCTGGAGCAGGCGTGAGCGAACCGGGGCAGCCCCCCGGGCCCGGCGGGCCGCCGCGGCCGCTCCCGCTGCCCGCCGACGCCTTCGATAGCCACTGCCACCTGGACATGATCGAGCGCCCGGCCGAGGAGATCGTCGCCGAGGCCCGTGCGGCCGGGATCGCCCGGATGATCACAGTCGGCTGCGACCTGCCCTCGTCGCGCTGGGCGGCGGCATGCGCCGCCGCGCACGAGCGCGTCTTCGCGGCGGTCGCCATCCACCCCAACGAGACAGCGGCCGCGGCCGCCGCGGCCGGCGGCATTGACGCGGCGCTGGCCGAGATCGGCTCGCTGGCCGCGCTGCCGCAGGTGCGCGCGGTCGGTGAGACCGGGCTTGACTACTACCGGGACTGGGCCGATCCCGCGCTGCAGCGGGCCTGTTTCCGCGCCCACATCGCCATCGCCAAGGCGGCGGGCAAGGCACTGATGATTCACGACCGGGATGCGCACGAGGACGTGCTGCGGATGCTGGCTGCCGAAGGCGCGCCGGCCCAGGTCGTGTTCCACTGCTTCTCCGGGGACGCGGCCATGGCTAAGCGGTGCGCGGACGCCGGCTACGTGATGAGCTTCGCCGGCAACGTGACGTTCGCCAGCGCGCAGCCGCTCAGGGACGCCGCCGCGGTGGCGCCGCCCGAGCTGATCCTGGTCGAGACCGATGCCCCGTTCCTCACCCCGGTACCGCACAGGGGGAAGCCGAACGCGCCCGCCATGGCGCCCCTGACGCTGCGCTGTATCGCCGAGGTGAAGCAGCTGGACGTGGCCGGGCTGTGCGCGGCGATCACCGCGACCGGTGAGCGCGTGTTCGGGCCGTGGCCGGCCTAGCCGTGCCGGGCGCAGGACTGCTCGGGCCCGCCGACATCAGGGAGATAGCGGGCCGCCTCGGCATCCGCCCGGCCAAGCGGCTCGGCCAGAACTTCGTCACCGACGCGGGGACGGTCCGCCGGATCACCGCGCTGGCCGGGCTCGCGCCGGACGACGTCGTGCTCGAGGTGGGCCCGGGGTTCGGGTCACTGACCCTGCCGCTGCTGGCGGCGGCCCGGCAGGTGATCGCGATCGAGCTGGATCCGGTGCTCGCCGCCGAGTTGCCGCGGACGGTCTCCGCGCGCGCTCCCGGGCTGGCCGGCCGGCTTCGCGTGGTGACCGCGGACGCGGCGCGGGTGCGGGACCTGCCCGGTGAGCCGCCCACGGCGCTGGTCGCCAACCTGCCCTACAACTCCGCGGTGCCCGTGCTGCTGCACCTGCTGGCCACGGTGCCGCCGCTGCGCCGCGGCCTGGTCATGGTCCAGGCCGAGGTGGCCGACCGGATGAGCGCCTCGCCCGGGAGCAGGACGTACGGTGTTCCGTCGGTCAAGCTTGCCTGGTTCGCCGAGGTGCGACGGGCAGGAGCGGTGCCCAGGAGCGTGTTCTGGCCGGTGCCGAGGGTGGATTCCGGGCTGGTTGCCTTCGTGCGGCATGCTGGCAAGGCTGGCCACCAGGGCGGCGCCGTCAGCCGCGATGAGGTTTTCGCCGTGGTGGACGCGGCTTTCGCGCAGCGGCGCAAGACGCTGCGCGCAGCGCTGGCATCCTGGGCGGGGTCGGCGGCCGAGGCAGAGCGGGTGATCAGGGCAGCCGGGATCGACCCGGCGCTGCGCGGGGAGTCGCTGGGGGTAGCCGAGTTCTCCCGGATCGCGGTGGCCGCCGGCCCGGCTAGCGGCCGGGCTCGCCACGCCCCAGGCCGGCGGCCGGGCGGGCCGGCCAGGGTCTGACCAGGCCATGGCGCCGCTCGCGGCGCGGACAGCTGGCCGCGTACGATCATGTAATCGTGACCCCTGTGACCGTCCGGGTGCCCGCGAAGGTGAATCTCCAGCTCGCCGTCGGGCCGCTGCGCGCCGACGGATACCACGACCTGGTGACGGTGTTCCATGCCGTCTCGCTGTTCGACGAGGTGACGGTCAGGCCTGCCGACCGGACGACCGTCCGGGTGACGGGAGAGCACGCGGCCGCCGTCCCGGCCGGCCGGGCGAACCTGGCCGTGCGGGCCGCGGCAGCGCTCGCCAAGGCCGCTGGTCTGCCTGGCGTCACTGGCGGCGCCGGCCCGCCCGGTGGCGCCGGCCCGCGGCGCACGGCAAGGCCCGCGGTCGCGATCGAGATCCGCAAGCGCATCCCGGTGGCTGCCGGGCTGGCCGGGGGCAGCGCGGACGCAGCCGCCGCGCTGGTCGCCTGCAATGAGCTCTGGCAGGCGGGCCTGTCCGGGCCCGAACTCGCCCAGGTGGCCGCAGGCGTCGGCAGCGATGTCGCGTTCGCCCTGCTGGGCGGCACCGCCGTTGGCGTGGGCCGGGGCGAGCAGCTCACCGCCGCGCTGGCGGCTGGGACCTATCACTGGGTACTGGCGCTGTCCGCGGGCGGGCTGTCCACGCCCGAGGTGTACGCGGCATGCGACCGGCTCCGCGCCGCGCCAGCCGCCAATCCCGCGGTGGCGCCGCCGCCCGAGCTCAGCACCGATCTGATGGCGGCGCTGCGTTCGGCCGATCCCGCGGCGGTCGGCCCGCTGCTCGCCAACGACCTGCAGCCAGCCGCGCTGTCGCTGCGCCCGGGCCTTCGGCGCGCGCTGGCGGCAGGCCGTGAGTTCGGCGCGGTCGGCGCGATGGTCTCCGGATCCGGGCCGACCTGCGCCTTTCTCGCCACTGACTCGGGGCACGCGCGCGAGCTCGCGGTTTCGCTGACCGGCGCGGGCGTCTGCCGGGCCGTCGCGCGGGTGCACGGGCCGGTGCCCGGTGCCTCCGTCGTCGCGGAGCGGTCGTGAACCTGGTCAACCTGGAGGCCGCGGTCAAGGCGTTCGGTCCACGGGCGCTGCTTGACGGTGTCTCGCTCGGCGTATCAGCCGGGGACAGGATCGGCGTCGTCGGGCGCAACGGTGCGGGCAAGACCACGCTGCTCGCCGCGCTGGGCGGCACCGCCGAGCTCGACTCCGGCCGGGTCACCCGAGCTGGCGGCCTGCGGCTCGGCTATCTGCCGCAGATCCAGGAGCTGGCCGGGAGCGTCGCCGAGATTGTCTTCGGCACGCTCCCCGAGCACGCCTGGGCAGCCGACCCGCGAACGCGCGCGGTCAAGGAGGCGCTGCTGGGCGGCGTGCGCCTGGATTCGGCCGCTGAACGGCTATCCGGCGGCGAGCGCCGCCGTGTCGGGCTCGCCGCAGTGCTGTGCCAGGCCAATGATCTGCTGCTGCTCGACGAGCCGACCAACCACCTGGACATCGACGCGATCGGCTGGCTGGCCGGCTATCTGCGCGGGCAGCGCCAGGCGTTCGTCATCGTGACGCATGACCGCTGGTTCCTCGATGCCGTCTGCGAGCGGACCTGGGAGGTCACGGATGGGCAGGTGAATTCGTATGAAGGCGGCTACTCCGCGTACGTGCTGGCCAGGGCTGAGCGGGCCAGGCTGGCCGACGCGGCCGCCCGGCGGCGGCGCAGCCTGCTGCGCAAGGAGCTCGCCTGGCTCCGCCGCGGCCCGCCGGCCCGGACGAGCAAGCCGAAGTTCCGGATCGAGGCGGCGACCGCGCTCATCGAGGACGAGCCGTCTCCGCGCGACCAGGTGGAGCTGGCCAGGCTGGCGGCCAGCCGGCTCGGCAAGACCGTGCTGGAGGTCACCGACGCCACCGTCATCGCCGGGCGCCGCGCGCTGCTTGAGCACGTGACCTGGCAGGTCGGGCCCGGCGACCGGGTGGGCGTGGTCGGGATCAACGGGAGCGGGAAGACGACGCTGCTCCGGCTGCTCGCCGGGACCCGGCCGGCTGCGGCGAATGGCATCTTTGTCCAGGGCCGGGTGATACGCGGCACGACGGTACGGATCGGCTACCTCACCCAGGAGGTGTCCGGCATCGATCCGGCGCTGCGCGTCCTCGAGGCAGCTGAGCAGGTGCGCAGCAGCGTGCCGGTCGGCAAGGGCGAGCTGTCCGCCAGCCAGCTGCTTGAGCGGCTCGGCCTGGGCTCCGGCAGGCAGTGGACGCCGGCCGGCGAGCTGTCCGGCGGCGAGCGCAGGAGGCTGCAGCTGCTGATGCTGCTGATGGCCGAGCCGAACGTGCTGCTGCTCGACGAGCCGACGAACGACCTGGATATCGAGACGCTGACCGAACTCGAGGACCTGCTGGACGGCTGGCCGGGATCGCTGGTCGTGGTCAGTCACGACCGGTACTTCCTGGAGCGGGTGACTGATCACGTCGTGGCGCTGATCGGGGGGAAGATCGCCTACCTGGGCGGCGGCATCGCCGAGTACCTGGAGCGCAGGGAGCGCGAACGCATCGCGGAGTCGGCAGCGGAGCGTCACGGCCAGGGCCGGGCGCCATCCCCGGCCGCCAGGCGGCGCGCCGGGCAGAAGGAACTCGGCAGGCTGGAACGCCAGCTCGCGGCCGTATCCGCCCGGGAGGCCGAACTCACCGCCGCGCTCGCCGCCAGCGCCAGCGACTACGAGGCGCTGATCGACCTCGGCGCGCAGTTGCGCGCGATGCAGGCCGAGAAGGCCGGCCTGGAGGATCGCTGGCTCGAGCTAGCCGAGGAACTGGCCGGCTGACTGGATCCGGTTAGCGGAGATCGCCCTGCGGAAGGCCTGGGCAATCACCCGGTAACCGGCGGCGTTCGGGTGTTCATTCGGGCCGCGCGGCGGCCGCGCGCACTCCCATGTCCACGAGCAGATCAGCGCGACGTTGCGGGGCACTGACCCGATCGCCGGCCGGGTAAGCCGGCCGGCGAAGTCTCCCGTGCCGAACGCGCCCGCCACGTCGGCGACCCGTACGCCGGCCGCGGTGTAGGCACGCGCCAGCAGATCGTTGAATCCAGCTGCCAGCTGCTCGCTGAGCCGCGCCAGGACCCGGCCAGCCAGCCCGTTCCGCCATTCCGCCAGCTCGGGCACGTAGTAGCTCATGCCGATGATCCGGACCACGGCGCCGCCAGCTGCCCGGAGCGCCCGCAGGATCTTCGCCAGGTTCCGGATGGCGTCCGGGATCGTGGACCTGACGCAGTCAGCCAGCGTGCCGAGGCTGGGATGGGAGATGCAGGAGTTCGGGTCATTGGCGCCGATGTCGATCGTGATCAGCGAGACCCGGCCACGGCGTAGCCGCAGGAACCGGACGGCGGCGGCAAGCTGCGATCCGCCGCGGTAGTGGCACACTCCCCCACCGATCATGGTGGCGGTGGTCTCACCGGAGCAGCCGAGCTTGACCAGCCGCAGGCCGGGGTTGGCCGGATGCAGCATCGCGTAGAGCTGGTCGGGATAGCCCTGGCTGGTCGGCACGCTGACGCCGGCCCGATCCGGCTGGACTCCCCGCGACAGCGAGTCGCCCAGTGACAGGTAGTAGGTGGTCACGGGCCCGGCGTGGGCGCGGGCCCGGCCAGCGGGTCCGCCCGATGTCACCGTCACGGCCGCGACGGCAGCCGTCACGGCCAGCACACCGATGATCAGGGCGGTGCCGGCGCGGCGCGCCGGCCGCCCGGTGACCGTCATCCCGGGCCGGGTGCCTGGTCGGCGTCGAACGGCGCGAGCAGCACCCGCAGCAGCCCGGCCAGTTCCCGCCGCTGCCCGGCGCTCATGCCGTCGAGCAGCTTCCGCTCGTGCTGCAGCAGGTCAGCGAGCGCGGCGTCGGCCACCGCCTGGCCGCGCGCGGTCAGCGCGACCAGCACGCCGCGCTTGTCCTGCGGGTCGCGGCGCCGGCGGACAAGCCCGGCGTCGGCAAGCCGGTCGATCCTGTTCGTCATCGTGCCCGACGTGACGAGGGTGGCCCGGAGCAGCGCGCCAGGACTCAGCTGATAGGGCGGGCCCTGCCGGCGCAGGGTGGACAGGACATCGAATTCCCAGGTCTCCAGCTGGTGCGCGGCGAACGCCGCTCTGCGGGCCCGGTCAAGGTGCCTGGCCAGCCGCGATACCCGGCTCAGTATCTGCAGCGGCTCGACATCAAGGTCGGGCCGCTCGGCCCGCCAGCTTGCCACCAGGTCATCCACTTCGTCCTGCAGCGGCGGGCCCTGCGGGCCGCCGTGCTGGTCAGTCATGGCCGGAAGCATATCTCTTGACATCAAGAAGTTACTCTAGTACACCTGAAACGAGTATCTTGACGTCAAGGAATACGGAGCCGCAATGTGGGATCCCGGCCAGTACCGGCGTTTCGCGGGCGAGCGGTCCAGGCCGTTCTTCGAGCTGCTGGCGCGGGTCGGCGCGACGGCGCCCGGTTTCGTCGCTGACCTGGGCTGCGGTCCTGGTGACCTGACCGCCGCGCTGGCCGGCCGGTGGCCAGGCGCTGACGTCGTGGGGGTGGACAGCTCGGCGGAGATGATCCGGTCGGCCCAGGCGATGCTGAGCGCGGGCGGCCCTGCGTCGCGATGTTCGCGGCTGAGATTCGTCCAGGCCGACCTGCGGGCGTGGCGGCCGGGCAAGCCGGCCGGCGTCATCGTTGCCAACGCCGTGCTGCAATGGGTCCCCGAGCACCTGGCCGTGGTAGCCAGCTGGCCGGGCATGCTCGCGAGCGGCGGGTGGCTGGCCTTCCAGGTGCCCGGCAATTTCGACCAGCCGAGTCACCGGATCCTCAGGGATCTGGCGGCCTCGCCGCGCTGGCGGCCGCTGCTCCGTGACGTGCAGCTGAACCGCCAGGCCGGCCAGCCCGCCGATTACCTGGCGGCGCTCGCCGGGGCCGGCTGCGAAGTCGATGCCTGGGAGACCACCTACCTGCATGTCCTGCAGGGCACGGATCCTGTCCTGGAGTGGTACAAGGGAACGGGCCTGCGGCCGGTGCTCGCCGCGCTGGAGCCCGCTGCGGCGCGGGATTTCCTCGCCGAGTACGGCGCCCGGGCGCGCGAGGCCTACCCGGCGGCGCCGTACGGCACGGTGCTGCCGTTCCGGCGGGTGTTCGTCGTCGCATCGCGCCGCTAACGCCGGCGCTGGCCGGCTACCGGTCCTTGTCCCTGAACTTCCTGGTGACCTCGGCGGAGATCCGGGGCTTCGGGTCGAGCTGGGACAGCCCGTTCCAGGCCATGTTGACCAGGTGAGCGGCGACCTCTTCCAGCTTGGGCTTGCGCGCGTCCAGCCACCACTGGCCGGTGAAGGCCACCATGCCGACCAGCATCTGGGCATACATCGGCGCGTGCTTGGGGTCGTAGCCCCTGGCCTTCAGCACGTCGCCGAGAATGTACTCGACCTGCCGGGCGATATCGCTGATCAGGCTGGCGAACGTGCCAGAACCCGAGCCGGGCGGTGAGTCCCGCACCAGGATGCGGAAACCGTCCGAGTTCTCCTCGATGTACCGCAGCAGTAAGATCGCGGCGGCCTCGAACTTCTCCCTGGTGTCCTCGCCCTCAAGCAGCGTGGTCGCCATGGTCAGGAAGCGGTCAACCTCCCGGTCCACGACGACGGCATACAGCCCTTCCTTCCCGCCGAAATGCTCGTACACCACTGGCTTGGACACGCCTGCCCGTGCGGCGACCTCCTCAATCGAGGTACCGTCCAGGCCGCGCTCGGCGAAGAGCTTGCGGCCGATGTCGAGCAGCTGTTCTCTGCGTTCCTTGCCGGTCATTCTCTTCCGGTTGGGTCCGGCTGGCTGGCTTGTCACTGCTCCATCATGTCGACCTGGCGGTCGCTCAGCGAATCGCGCGGCTGCCTAGGCTGCGCGGCGCTTGGTCATCGAGCCCAGCTTCCGCAAGCTCCCGGTCTGCTTCCCGGACAGCCGCGCCTCGTCGGGCCAGCGGACGTCGTACGCCCAGCCGAGCTTCTCGGCCAGCCAGATGCCGCGAGCGGCGATGTCGATCTGCCCCTTCAGCACACCGTGCCGCGCGCAGGTGGGGTCGGCATGGTGCAGGTTGTGCCAGGACTCGCCGAAGGACAGGATCGCCAGCCAGGAGACGTTCCTTGACTTGTCCCTGACCTCGAACTCCTCCTTGCCGAAGGTGTGGCAGATCGAGTTGATCGACCAGGTCACATGGTGCAGGAAACTGACCCGCACCAGGCTGGCCCAGAAGAACGCGGTGACCGCGCCCGGCCAGGACATCGACCAGATTCCGCCGATCAGGGCGGGCGCCAGCAGGGACGCCGTCACCAGCCACGGGAACCACCGGGAGATCCTGGCGACATCGGAATCGGCCAGCCAGTCGGGGCAGAACTTCTCCGGTGACGTGACGTCGCCGTCGAACAGCCAGCCGGTGTGCGCGAAGGCCAGGCCCTTGCTGAGGGCCTTCCAGTCGTTTCCGAAGCGCCACGGCGAGTGCGGGTCGCCCTCCTTGTCGCTGTACTTGTGGTGCCTGCGGTGATCGGCGACCCAGGTGATCACCGGTCCCTCGATCGCGAGAGAACCGGCGATGGCGAGCGCGATCTTGAACCCGCGGACCGCCTTGAACGACCCGTGGGTGAAGTACCGGTGCAGGCCCATGCTGATCCCGAGCCCGGAGACCAGGTAGAAGGCGATGGCGATCACGATGTCGTGCCAGCCCAGGCCCCAGCCCCAGGCCAGCGGCAGGGCGGCGATGAGGGCAAGGAACGGGACGGCGACGAACACGGCCACCAGGACCCGCTCGGCGGTGCTGCTGGGCTCGGGGTTGACGTCCGGGCGCGGGCCAGGCGCAGGTCCGCGGGGGGTGCGTAGATCACCGCGCAGGGTAGCGGCGCTTTCGGTGGTAGCAGTCATTGGCGTTCCTCGCTCGGCTGGATTCAGCGGACAGATGGCGAGCGGCTTCGCACCCACCATGGTCTGGGGCCAATGCAAATACGCTTACGTGACCGTAGCTTACGATACCGTAGGTTGTGCAAGGGTTCTGACTCAGACTTTGCCTGACTGTCGGCAAGATCACGCCTGGCGGTCACCGAGAGCAGTCATTAGGTTGCAATCGGCCCGGGAGGCGCCGGCTCCGGGTTACCGGCAGCCCACTGTCAGCCAGGGACCGCTGACGGCGGTGCGTGATGATCTAAGCGGTGTAGTTCCGGCGCCTGGATTCGAACCAGGACAAACAGGATTCAAAGTCCTGTGGGCTGCCAATTACCCTACGCCGGACCGCCGTGTCATCTGGAGCTGCGGGACAGGGCTGCGCCACCCACGATACCGAGTCGATGACGCTAGTTCCTGAGCACCAGGCAGCGCCTGGCCCGTACCGGCACTCATGCCGGGGCGCATCATCCGCACAGTGACTCACGGCCCGCGCCGCTAGCCATGACCGCTGCGGCCCAGCCCTCGATTCTTCTTGCCCGCGCGGCGCAGGGCAACCGCCTGCTCGCGTAGCTCGGCGGAACGCTCGTTCATGATCATATTCGAATGATAATTCGACCTGCTGACAGAGTGCCGGCCGGCCGGTGCCCTGGCACGGGGCAGCCGGCGCCTTGCGCGGTCAGCCCGTGTCCGGGGCGCGTTCCTGGCCGTCGTGCGCGTGATTGCCCGTCCCGGGGCGTGCCACCTGGGCTGGCGGTATCCTGCGGGAGTCCGGAACGTGAACCGGCGGGGGGTGCTTCCAGCCTTTTGCCTGCACCAATACCGAGGAGCCGAGTGAGCGCGAGCGGTCCGGCCGCCGTCATCATCCTTGCCGCGGGTGAGGGCACGCGGATGAAGACCCGTACCCCGAAGGTCCTGCACGTGATCTGCGGCAGGACCATGCTGGGTCACGTCCTCGCCACCGCGCGCGAGCTCGGGCCCAGCCGCCTGGTGGTCGTCGCCGGGCACGCCCGCGGGCAGGTGGCCGAGCAACTCGCGGCCGACGCGCCGGACGCCACGGTGGTCGTTCAGGAGCGCCGGGGCGGCACCGGGCACGCCGTGCGCACGGTCATCGAGTCGGTCGGCCTGATCCACGGCACCATCGTCGTCACGTACGCGGACACCCCGCTGCTGCGCTCGCAGACGCTCGCGGCGCTGGTCGAAGCGCACGAGTCCGGCGAGGCGGCGGTCACCGTGCTCACTGCCGTCGTGGCCGACCCGGCTGGCTACGGCAGGATTGTCCGCGACCCCGCCGGCGGCTTCGCCGGCATCGTGGAGCACTCGGACGCCACCGCCGGGCAGCGGGCCATCACCGAGATCAACTCCGGGGTGTACGCCTTCGACGGTGACCTGCTTGCTGATGCGGTCAAGAGAGTGCCCACCGATAATGTCAAGGGCGAGGAATACCTCACCGATGCCGTCGCGATCCTGCGCGCGGACGGTCATCCGGTGGCCTCCGTGCGGTGTCCTGATCCTGATGAGGTTCTCGGCGTGAACGACCAGGCACAGCTCGCCTGGGCCAGGCGGGTGCTCAACGAGCGCGTGCTCCGGCGGTGGATGAGCGCGGGGGTGACCATTCAGGATCCCGCATCCACCTGGATCGACGTGGGGGTGCGGCTGGAGCCGGACACTGAGATAGGCCCGGGCACCCAGCTTGAGGGCGGAACCGCCATCGCCGCCGGGGCCAGGATCGGCCCCGGGTGCCTGCTCCGTGACACCACGGTGGCGGCCGGCGCCACGGTCATCCAGTCGGTCTGCGAGTCGGCCGCCGTCGGCCCTGGCGCCAGCGTGGGGCCGTTCGCGCATCTCGTGCCGGGCACGACACTGGCGGCGGGAGAGCGGGTGACCGGCCCTGCCGCCGCCAGCGGCGGGCCAGGCTCCGCGGCCGGCCTGCCGCGACAAGAGGGAGCGCAGCACCAATGACGGGCATCACGGCCACCGGCGAGAAGAAACTGCTGCTGTTCTCCGGCCGGGCATTTCCCGGCCTGACCGGCGAGATAGCCGGCTGCCTCGGCATCGAACCGACACCGACCAGGCTGTATGACTTCGCCAACGGCGAGATCTTCGTGCGGTTCCTTGAGTCGGTCCGGGGCTGCGACGCGTTCGTGCTGCAGAGCCACACCGCACCGATCAACCAGTGGATCATGGAGCACCTGATCATGGTTGACGCCCTCAAACGGGCATCGGCGAAGCGCATCACGGTGGTAGCCCCGTTCTTCGGCTATGCGCGCCAGGACAAGAAGAGCCGCGGCAGGGAACCGATCTCGGCGCGGCTGATGGCCGACCTCTTCGCCACGGCAGGGGCGGACAGGCTGATGGCCGTCGACTTGCACACGGCACAGATCCAGGGCTTCTTCGACGGGCCTGTCGATCATCTTTTCGCGCTCCCCATCCTGGCCTCGTACATCGAGGCACGGCTGGACCTGTCGGAAGTCACGGTCGTGGCGCCGGACGCCGGCCGGGTCAGGGTCTGCGAGCGGTGGACCGACCGGCTCAGCTGCCCGCTGGCGATCATCCACAAGCGGCGCGACACCGATGTGGCCAACAAGGTGCGGATCCTCGAGGTGGTCGGCGAGGTAGCCGGCCGGACCTGCATCCTGGTCGACGACATGATCGACACCGGGGCGACGATCGTAAACGCGGCCGAGGTGCTGTTCGAACAGGGGGCTGCCCAGGTCATCGTCACGGCCACCCACGGGGTGCTGTCCGGCTCCGCGGTGGACGGCCTGAAGAACTCCAGGATCAGCGAGGTGATCGTCACGAACACGCTGCCGATCCCGGAGGAGAAGCGGTTCGACAAGCTCACCGTGCTGTCCATCGCCCCGCTGATCGCCAGGGCGATCAACGAGGTGTTCAGCGACGGATCGGTGACCAGCCTGTTCGACGGGCAGAGCTGAGCCCTGCGCGGGCGCGACAGCGCCGTGGTCGGCTAGACTGCGCAGGAATTTTCTTATCGCTGAGGAGTCTTACCGTGCCCGAGGTACGTATCGCCGCCGAGCCGCGTAGCGAGTTCGGCAAGGGTCCCGCCCGCCGGGTCCGGCGCCAGGGCCGGGTGCCGGCCGTGCTGTACGGCCACGGTACGGACGCGCGGCATGTCAGCCTGCCCGGCCACGATGTGCTGCTGGCGCTGCGGACGCCCAACGTCTTGATCCGGCTTGAGGGCCTGCCCGGCGGTAGCCAGCTCGCGCTGCCGAAGGCCATCCAGCGTGATCCGATCAAGGGCTCCGTCGAGCACGTGGACTTGATCATGGTCAGGCGCGGCGAGAAGGTGACCGTTGACGTGCCCGTGCAGGTCACCGGCGAGATCGCGCCGGACGGGCTGCTGGACCAGCAACTGGTCCAGGTAGCAGTCGAGGCGGAGGCCACCAACATCCCGACCGGGATCGAGATTGACATCGAGGGCATGGAGATCGGCGGATCCGTGCACGCCGGCGATCTGCTGCTGCCGCCCGGCTCCACCCTGGCCGTTGACGCGGACCTGCTCGTCCTGCATGTGATCGCGGCCCCGACCGCCGAGCAGATGGAGGCCGGGCTGGGCATCGAGGCCGAGGAGCCTGCTGCGCCTGCCGAGGGCGAGCCCGCCCCGGTTCCTGAGGGCGCGCCCGAGGCCGCCGCCGAGGAGCCTGCCTGACCGGCGCCGAGGAGCCTGCCTGACCGGCTCTGGATGACAGCTCCGGGCGATCCTGGCCGGGGTGACCGGATGTGCGGGGAGAGCGGCCTGGGCCGGCGCGGCGTGGGGTGAGCAGCATATGGCAGACGACCGCTGGCTGATCGTGGGACTCGGCAACCCTGGCGCCGAGTACGCGGGCAACCGGCACAACGCCGGGTACATGGTGGCCGACCTGCTCGCCGCCCGGATGGGCGCGCGCTTCAAGCGGGACCGGTCAGGCGCCGTGGTGGCAGCGGGCAGGCTGTCCGGGCTCCCCGTCACGCTCGGCAAGCCGCTGTCGTACATGAACCTGTCCGGGCGCCCCGTCGCCGCGCTCCGCAGCTTTTACAAGATCCCGGCGGAGCGGGTGCTCGTCGTGCACGACGATCTCGATATTCCCTTCGGCGCGATCAGGCTGAAGCTGGGAGGCGGGGATAACGGGCATAACGGGCTGCGGTCGGTGACTGCGGCGCTGGCGACCAGGGACTATTACCGGGCCCGCGTGGGCATCGGCCGTCCGCCTGGCCGGATGGACGCGGCCGCCTTCGTGCTGCGTGACTTCTCCGCTGCCGAGCGCAAGCAGCTACCCGGGCTGATCGATCGGTGCGCGGATGCCGTGCAGGCACTGCTGGCCCACGGCCTGGCCGCGGCGCAGAACGAATTTCATCCAGAATTTTCGCCAGCAAATTCCTACCGTATCCCCGGTGAATGCTGAATTTCGCGTGGTCAGACGACAGATGACGGCCGCAGAATCGGGTGTAACTCTCCGTAATCTGGCCTATGATGCACAGATCGCGGGGAAAGCTGTCAACCGTCCTATTTGGCTAGGCGTCTTCCCTATGCAAGGCGAGGTGAACGCGCGGTAAATTTAGGCGTCCCGGGAACGGCGGGGAAGGATCGGGTGCGGAAGTGTCAGGTCAGACAGCCGTCACGGGCCGTCGGCGGACTGACAAGGTAGTTGCACGCCTGGCCGCGCAGAACCCCGCGGTATGGACCAGCGGCTACCTCCGCCAGGTCATCACCGCGGACGGGCTCTGCGCGATCGCCAGCGGCATGCTGGCGCTCAAGCTGCGGTTCGACGGGGGCGGCAATCCGCCGAGCAGGTACCTGGCGCTGAGCCTCAGCCTGCCGCTGATCTGGCTGTGCATCGTGGCCCTCACCGGCGGATATGACTCCCGGTTTATCGGAGTCGGCACGGATGAGTTCCGCCGCGTCCTGCAGGCTGGAGTGACGCTGACCGCCGCCGTGGCGATCCTGGCTTACGCGACGAAGACCGACATCGCCCGCGGCTACGTGGTCATCGCCCTGCCCTGCCTCACGCTGTCCGACCTGATCGCCAGGTTCACCCTGCGCAAGAGGCTGCACCGGCTGCGCAGCATGGGGGGCTGCATGCGACGGGTCGTCGCCGTCGGCCATACGCCGGTGGTCGCCGACCTGACCACCGAACTTCGCCGGGAGAGCTATCACGGGCTGTCCGTCGTGGCGGCCTGCGTGGCCGGCCCGGAAGGCGACGACCGCGAGGTCGCGGGGATCCCGGTATTCGGCGGCCTGCGCAACGTCGCCCGGGTGGTGGAGCAGTATGACGCCGACACGGTCGCCGTGCTCGCCTGCCCCGAGATGAGCGGCGTGCGGCTGCGGGAGCTGGCCTGGGAACTGGAGAAGACCGGCACCGATCTCTGCGTGGCCCCGGCGCTGCTGGATGTCGCCGGACCGCGCACCACGATCAGGCCGGTGGCCGGGCTGCCGCTGCTGCATGTTGATCATCCCGAGTTCACCGGCGCCAAGCAGGTGATCAAGGATGCGTTCGACAAGGTGGTCGGCGTCTCGGCGCTGGTGCTGCTGGCGCCGGTGTTCATCGTCGTGGCCATCGCCATCAGGCTGTCCGACGGCGGCCCGGCGCTGTTCCGGCAGACCAGGGTGGGTAAGGACGGCCGCACGTTCACCGTCTACAAGTTCCGCACGATGGTGCTGGACGCGGAGGACCGCAAGGCGCAGCTGGCGGTCAGCAACGAGAAAGACGGAGTGCTCTTCAAGATCCGCAATGACCCCCGGATCACCACCATTGGCGCGCGGCTCCGCCGCTGGTCCGTTGATGAGCTGCCGCAGCTCATCAACGTGGTGCGCGGGGATATGTCGCTGGTCGGCCCCCGGCCGGCGTTGCCGGACGAGGCTGCCAGGTACGGTGACTACGTCCGGCGGCGGCTCGTGGTCAAGCCGGGCATCACCGGGCTGTGGCAGGTCAACGGCCGGTCAGATCTTTCCTGGGAAGAATCGGTCCGGCTCGACCTGCGATACGTGGAGAATTGGTCGATGGTCCTCGACCTGCAGGTCCTGTGGAAGACATGCTGGGCGGTTCTGCACGGATCCGGGGCGTACTGAACATCCCGGAGCGGGATGGCCACTGGATGGAGCCTGCCTGATGATGTCCGATGACGACCGCCTCGCCCGTGACCTGGCCGCCGAGGCGGGGCGGCGCCTGCTTGAGCTGCGCGGCGGCGGCGGCGATGCCGGCGGCCTGCGGAAGGCCGGCGACCGGATGTCGCATGAGTTCCTCGTTGCCGAGCTGGCCAGGCTGCGGCCGGCTGACGCCGTGCTGTCTGAGGAAGGCAGCGATGATCCCGCCCGGCTGTCGGCCAGCCGGGTCTGGATCGTGGATCCGCTGGACGGTACGCGCGAGTTCGGCGAGCCGGGGCGCACCGACTGGGCAGTCCACGTAGCGCTCTGGGAGCTCGGCGAGCTGACCGCGGGCGCCGTCGCGCTGCCGGCTCAGGGCAAGGTCCTCAGTACCGCGGTGCCGCCTGGCGCTGCCGCTGACCCGGCAGCCGCCGGCCTGTTCGCTGCTGCCGCCGCGGCTGCTGGCCCGGGTGCGGCCGGCGTACCGGATGGCCTGGGCGGCCAGCAGGCCGTGCCGCCGAATCTCCGCTTCGTGGTGAGCAGGACCCGGCCGCCTGCGTTCATCACGCTGCTGGCCAGCCAGGTCGGCGCGGTGCTGCTGCCGCTGGGCTCCGCAGGCGCGAAGGCCGCCGCGGTGATCAGCGGGGACGCTGACGCCTACATCCACAGTGGCGGCCAGTACGAGTGGGATTCGGCGGCGCCGGTGGCGGTGGCACGGGCGGCCGGGCTGCATGCCTCCCGGATTGACGGCTCGAAACTTGCCTACAATCAGGAGCACCCCTCGCTGCCCGATATCCTGATCTGCCTGGCCCCGCTTGCCGGCCCGCTGCTCGGAGCCATCGCCTCCGCCGCGGGCGCCAGCGAGTGAGCCCGCACGACCAGCGCGACTTATCCAGCCAGCTCTCTATACGCCGGAGTATCTCCTGATGGCAGCGACGCGTTCCGATTATCTGCTCTCACAGCTCGACGTCCTCGAGGCCGAGTCGATCCATGTGATGCGCGAGGTCGCCGCCGAGTTCGAGCGGCCTGTGCTGCTTTTCTCCGGCGGCAAGGACTCGATCGTCATGCTGGCCCTGGCGGAGCGGGCATTCGCCCCAGCGCGCATCCCGTTTCCCGTCATGCACGTCGATACCGGGCACAACTTCGCCGAGGTCCTCGATTTCCGCGACCGCCGGGTCGACGAGCTTGGCGTCCGGCTGATCGTGGCGTCGGTGCAGGAGTCAATCGACGCGGGGAAGGTGGCCGAGGAGTCAGGCCGCTGGGCCAGCCGCAACCGGCTGCAGACGACGACCCTGCTGGACGGGATCGCCGAGCATCGGTTCGACGCCGTGTTCGGCGGCGCCCGGCGGGATGAGGAAAAGGCCAGGGCCAAGGAGCGCATCTTCTCCTTCCGTGACGAGTTCGGCCAATGGGACCCCAAGAACCAGCGGCCCGAGCTGTGGAACGTCTACAACACCCGGATCCGCCGCGGGGAGCACATCCGGGTGTTCCCGCTCTCGAACTGGACCGAGCTGGACGTGTGGCACTACATCGCCAGGGAGCACCTGGAGATCCCGGCCATCTACTTCGCGCACCAGCGGGCCGTCTTCGAGCGGGACGGTATCCTGCTGGCCGACAATCCCTTCATCACGAGGGCAGACGACGAGCCGGTCTTCGAGGCGAGCGTCCGCTACCGCACGGTCGGTGACATGACCTGCACCGGTGCCGTGGCCTCTACCGCGGCCAGCATCGAAGACGTGATAACCGAGATCAGCGTGACCCGGATCACCGAGCGCGGCCAGACCCGGGCGGACGACCGGGCCAGCGAGGCAGCGATGGAAGACCGCAAGAGGGAAGGCTACTTCTGATGACGTCGCCGCGGAGCGCAACCGGCACGGGACTGGCCGAGGCGGACCGGCACGTGGACATACTCCGGCTGGCGACGGCCGGCTCGGTGGATGACGGCAAGAGCACGCTGATCGGGCGGCTGCTCTACGATTCCAAGTCCATCTTCGAGGATCAGCTCGCCGCGGTGGAGCGCACCAGCAGGGAGCGGGGCGAGGAGTACACGAACCTGGCCCTGCTGACCGACGGCCTGCGGGCCGAGCGGGAGCAGGGCATTACGATTGACGTCGCCTATCGCTACTTCGCCACGCCGCGACGGAAGTTCATCATCGCGGACACGCCTGGCCACGTCCAGTACACCCGGAACATGGTCACCGGCGCGTCGACCGCCGACCTCGCGATTGTCCTTGTCGATGCGCGCAACGGGCTGACCGAGCAGAGCAGGCGGCACGCCTTCCTTGCCACCCTGCTCCGGGTGCCGCATCTCGTGCTCGCGGTGAACAAGATGGACCTCGTCGGCTACGAGGCGGCGGTGTTCGAGCAGATAGCCGAGGAGTTCACCGCCTTCGCCGCGAAGCTGGAGATCGGCGACCTGACCTTCATCCCGATCTCGGCGCTGCACGGCGACAACGTGGTCCAGCGCTCAGCAAGCATGCCCTGGTATGACGGGCCGTCCCTGCTGCATCACCTGGAGCATGTGCACATTGCCTCCGACCGGAACCTGATCGATGTCCGGTTTCCTGTCCAGTACGTCATCCGCCCGCACCAGGCCACCCACCCTGAGCTGCACGATTACCGCGGTTACGCGGGGCAGGTCGCCGGTGGCGTGCTCAAGCCCGGCGATGAGGTCATGCACCTGCCGTCCGGCCTGACCACGACCATCACCCGCATCGACACCGCCGCCGGGGCGGCGCCCGAAGCCTACCCGCCGATGTCGGTCACCCTGCTGCTCGCCGACGACCTTGATGTCTCCCGCGGCGACATGTTCTGCCGTCCGCACAACCAGCCGCCCGCAGCCCAGGACGTTCAGGCCATGGCCTGCTGGATGAGCGACGTCAGGGCGCTGAGCGCGGGAAGCCGGCTGATCGTCAAGCACACCACCCGGACGGTCAAGGCAATCGTCCGCGATCTGCAGTACCGGCTTGACGTGAACACGCTGCACCGGGACGAGCAGGCGACCCAGCTCGGGCTGAACGAGATCGGCCGGGTGACGCTGCGGACAACCCAGCCCCTGTTCTGCGACCCCTACAGCCGTAACCGGATGACCGGCGGGCTGATCCTCATCGATGAGGCGACAAGCGCCACGGTCGGCGCCGCGATGGTAACCGACGCCGGATGAGGCGATCGCGGCGGGCGGACCTCCCGGCCGGTGGCTGTCTGGCCCCCAACGCGGCCTCGTGGATCACGTCACCGACCTGACGGATGAACCGGTCCATCCGCCGGTGCTGCTCCACGGTCCGCCGTCCCTCGATGCCCATCCGCTCGGACTCCTCAGGCCTGGCCCAGAGATCGACAATGGCCTTCCGCAACGCTTCCACATCGCCGACCGGGACGAAAAGGCCGTTCTGCCCGTCGCTGATGGCGCCGCGCTGCCCGTCGATCTGCGAGCAGATCACCGGCCGGCTCATCGACCATGCCTCCAGCAGGCAGGTAATGCCGTTGTCCGTGTCACTCTGGTGAAGCGGGAGCACAACGAAGCGTGATCGCGCATAGAGCTCACGAAGCTCGACGGGATTTCTTGACCCGACCGTCACATTGTCCGGCAGCTCAACCTTCTCGCCAGAATCCCCGAGCGCCCGCCGCCATTGGTCACTCCGCCCCCTGGCTATTACCGCGGCGATGTGGCAAGGGATCCCGGTGCCGTCGAGTGATTTGATCAGTGTTTCAAAATCACGCATCTCCCGCCCGACTGAGCAGATCATGTCTGGCCTGGCGCCGGCCGGCGACTGCCAGAACTGCTCATCGACTCCCCAGGGGATTTCGGCAACTTTCTTGTCGGGAATCCCCAGGCGGTCCACCGCGAACTCGCGCTGGGTTGGCGGCGGCAGGATCAGCGTAGTTATGTGCGAATGCACTAGCCGAAGGAACCGGGCTTTCTTGGCGGGCGAGACCCAGCTGAAGAGCGTCACGAAAGGCACGCTGGCCCTGGCTAGCTTGAGCAGCAGGGCGAAGGTCATGGCGACCGGCTCCGCTCCCCACGCGAAGACCACGTCGTAGCTGCGCCTGACACGGAAGGCCTCAAGTGCCTGCGCCGCCCAGATCGGCAGCCGCCGGTAGAGCGCCAGCCGCCATTTCGGGGGCATGGTCAGGAAACGCTGGTCCAGGAGTGTCAGGTCGCCAGGAATATCGAGCAGCCAGGCACGCGGCGTTTGCCCTGCTTTGTTCATTTCGCCGAGCTGATCGATGAAGGGCGGGAAGTAGGTGGTCCCCAGCAGCACCAGCACCCTTGGGCGCTTATTAACCGGACTACTCATTTCGAGCCTTCCACTATCGATGCCCGCCTCGGCGACGCGGCCCGCGCCCCCGGCCCGGGGCGCTCCCTGCGGCCGGCCGCCCCGCTGGCCGGGCGTTATGTTTCCCGCCCGGCATGCGGCGAGGCTAGCGCGGCCAGGCCGGCGATGCGGCGATACCCACGGGACATGCCCAGGCCGGCTGATCCGGCCCTGGCCCGGATCCTGCGCTCGTTCGCATTCTCGTCTCCGTCAGTAGCCCCCGGCCGTCTACCCGCCGCATGGCCAGCATTGCGGCACAGGCCTCTCGCCAGTCTCACTGGACTGCCTGAACCGCTCAGTAAGGTACTGACCGGACAGGAGCAGGGTAACGGCCCAGAGCGACCTTATCTGCCGGGCTGCCCGGCCGCACCTGATGCTCTCCCGCGCCGTTCGGCCATCGGCCGCCGGCCGTGCACATGACCCGAGGCCAATCTCCGGTCCGGGAACCGCATCGTCGCGACCGGCCGCCCCGCCCAGGCGGACCACCGCCTGGGCGCAGGCGGTGATCCCGCGGCCGGGCAATCGGTAATCCCTGGGCGGCGCATGTCCGCCAGTCCGGCAGGGGTGGATTTCGTCGCTTCTGGTTTGCAATGAGTCAAACTGCTTTTACACTAGGATGTCATCTGAAAGCAAGGATTAAGATGACATCACTGAAAGCGGAGAGCTCGGCACAACCCAGAGTTCAGGTGGGCAATCTCTGGTTTGATGCGCTGACGGAGCGCGAAGTAATCGAAACTGTTCGCGAAGCATGGGCAGCCGGCCGCGGCGGATCGATCATCCCGGTGAACGTGGATGTGGCCAGGACCGCCACCCGGCAGCCGAACCTGGCTGAGCTCGTGGCCGCTGGGTCCCTTGTCGTCGCGGACGGGATGCCGCTCGTCTGGGCGGCACGGGCCGGCGGGCAAGCGCTGCCGGAACGCGTCACCGGATCTTCGCTGATGTTTTCGCTCAGTGCGGCCGCCGCTGCCGACGGGCGGTCGGTGTTCCTTCTCGGCGGTGCCGACGGCGTGCCGGACAAAGCAGCTGAAGCACTTCGCCTGAGATCCCCGGACTTGCGCGCCGTCGGAACCGACTCACCGCCATTTGGCTTCGACAGAACGGAAGAAGGGGTGCGGCGGACGATCGCCGTCGTCGTCGATGCCGCTCCCGATCTGGTTCTCGTCGGGCTTGGCTTTCCCAAGCAGGAAAAACTCATCAAGCAGCTGCAGCGGGCATGGCCTGGCGCCTGGTATCTCGCCTGCGGCGGCGGCATTCCGATGGCCGCAGGAATAGCCGGCCGGGCATCGCCGCTGATGCAGCGCCTCGGGCTGGAATGGCTGCACAGGCTGCTTTTGGAGCCCCGTCGCCTGGCTGGCAGGTACCTTCGTGACGACCTGCCCTTCGCGATCAAACTGCTGGTCCGGACATCGATGGAGCGATTTACCCGGCGGCGCGGCGGGCCTGCAGGATGAGGCGTACCGCCGCGGGGAGGTCGCTGGTGATGGCGTCCGCGTGGGCGGCCGCAGGGCCTTCCCGGCCCGGGGGGCGGAGCAGGATGGTCGAAGTACCTGCGGCGCGGCCCGCCAGCAGGTCGCCGTCGCTGTCACCGACGATGACGGCCTTGCCCAGCTCGAACCGGTGCTCCCGGGCTGCGCGCCGCAGCATGCCGGGCTGAGGCTTACGGCAGTCGCACGCGCCGATCGCGTGCGGGCAGTGGTAGGCGGCGCTCAGCGATGCGCCCTCGGCGGCGAGGAGTTGCATCAGGCGCGCGTGAACGGCGGCGTAGCATGCCGGGTCTCCTGATGACCTCGATAGCCAGCGCTGATTAGTCACCAGGACGGTCCGCAGCCCGGCGGCGTTGAGCTCGGCCACGGCCCTTCCCGCGCCCGGCAGCAGGACCAGGTCGGCCGGTGAGGTGATGTACTCCCCGTCGGCCGGCCGGACGTTGATCGTCCCGTCCCGGTCGAGAAAGACGGTGGTCATTGCCCGAAGGCCGGGCGCGGGCACGTCAGGAGGGCCTGGGAAACAGCGCCGCTTCGACCATCTCGCAGATCGTATGGCCGAGGTGCAGGCATGCTTCCTGCGCTCTGGCGGTGTCATCGGTGGGGACGCGGATGGATATCTGGGCCGCTGCGGCCGCCTTACCGCCGTCTGCGCCGGTGAGCGTCACCGTCCTCAGGCCGGCCGCCTCGGCGGCCTCGATCCCGCGGACGACATTCATTGAGTTACCTGACGTGGTCAGGCCGACCGCGACGTCTCCAGGCCTGCCAGCGGCGATCAGCTGGCGGGCGAACACCTCGTCGTAGGAATAGTCGTTGCCGATGGATGTCATCGCCGCCGTGGCATCGGGCAGGCTGATCGCGGCGAGCCCGGGGCGGTCGAACGCGAACCGGCCCATCAGCTCCGCCGCGAGGTGACCCGCGTCCTGCGCGGAACCGCCGTTGCCGAAGAAGATCACCTTGCCCCCGGACCGCAGGCAGCGGAGTATCTCCTGGGTGACCTCGACTGCCTGCTCGGCGAAGAGCCCCTCCGCCATCTGCTGTTTGATCGCGATTGCCTGAGCCAGCTGTGCCCGTGCGAGCTCCGCGCTCGGGGCCACGACATCAGACATGCTCATACCCGCCATGTCGTCAGTCCCTTGGTGTCGAAAGCGAACTCGGTGACGTCAGCACCGGCGAACTCAAGCGCCTCGATGACCCGGTGCTTCTTGGTGAAATCACAGAATAGCAGGACATATCCCCCCGCGCCCGCGCCCGTGATCTTCCCGCCCAGCGCACCCTTGCTACGGGCGATTTCGTAGAGCTCGTCGATCCGCGCGTTGGAGATCAGCGGGGACATCCGTTTCTTCTCGGTCCAGGCCTCGCCCAGCAGCTCGCCGAACTCATGCAGCGCTCCGGTGAGCAGCGCCGCCTTCATGGCCACCGCTAGTTCCTTCTGCGCGCGCAGCCCGGCGATGGTGCCGTCCGCGGACGCGCGGGCACGCCGGGTCTGGTCCTCGATCACCCGAGCCGAGTCCCGCGTGATCCCGGTGAAGCACAGCAACAGGCTCAGCTCAAGCTCGTGGGCGATTTCATCTCTGATGCGGAGCGGGTTGACGATCACTCGGTCGGTGAACTCGATGAAGTTGAAGCCGCCGAACGTGGCCGCGTAGTGGTCCTGCATGCCGCCGGCGATGCCGAGATCGTCGCGCTCGATCGCATGCGCGAGCTGAGCGATCTGGTAGTCGCCGAGGGCAATCCCGTAATGCTCGGCCAGCAGGCCGGTGAGCGCTACCATCATCGTCGACGACGAGCCGAGCCCCGACCCCGGCGGCGCGCTCGAGCGCAGCACCAGGTCGTATCCCTCGGTGCCGTCTCGCCCGAACCTGCGCATGGCCGCCTTGATCAGGTCGAGGCTGCCGTCGCAGCGGATCTCGTCATCGAGCGTCATCTCAGCGGTCGCCTTGAAGTCCACCGACTCGACCGTGACCATCCGGTCGGTGCGCGGGACCAGGGATCCGTAGGCGTAGCGGTCGATGGTTGCCGACAGCACGCAGCCGCCCTCCGCCGCCGGAAACGGCGGGACATCCGTGCCGCCTCCGGCGAATGAGATCCGGAGCGGTGCCCTGGCGCGGATCCGGGGCCGTGTCATCGAGCCGTACCAGTCCCTTCAGTCCGCCGGTTGCGCTGCCAGCCGGGCACGCGTGTGAGAAAGGCATCTCACTGCGCGACTGCGCCGCCACGGGCCCGCGGCACAGCGTCGGCGGAGGGGTCAGCCAGTTCCGCGCGCGGCGTGGCCCGCAGATAGCCGTACCTGGCCAGGAGCGGCAGCGTCAGGGCGGTGACGGTGCGGCGCTGGCCTGCGGGCATCGCGGTCCGCCATTGATCATCCGTACGGATTATGATCTTACCTGTTGCGAACCGCATCGGGTTCCCCGAGGCCGTGTGGGCTGCGCCCAGATCCGCCCAGCACGCGCCATCGTCCCTGCCCAGGAAGTCCAGTTCCGCGCCGTCAGCCGGAATCCCGGCAAAGTCGGCGACGCTGGCCAGCGTCGCCGCAGGCGCGGCTACCAGGTCCTCGTAGCGCACCCGCAGCGTCGGCACTCCCTCGGCCGCCAGCAGCTGCAGGGCGCCGTTCTGAGCGTTCCAGAGCCAGGCCGCCCTGGCTGGCGAGTAGGTCGGCATGTACGGGTCCGAGGCAGATTCGGGACGGCTTACCTGCCGGGTCCAGGAGAACGCCACGGCACGGCTGTCCCGCACTACGTGGATCACCCGGAGGTCCAGCTCGGCCCGCCAGCGCAGGCAGAACGCCAGCGACGCGTGCTTGCTGGAGTCGACGACGACGGGGCAGCCGCTGACGCTCGCGATGGCCGAGTAGATGCGCAGGTAATAGCCGACGTACTCGCCGAGCCCGCGGCGAAGCGATGGGGGCAGCACCGGCGCGGCCAGCAGCGGGATATGCCGGCTCCGGTCGATGGCGGATCGCAGCCCGGTGACGCGGCGCACGTCCAGCTCGGCCCAGCCGCCGAACGCCGCCCGCCCGGCCTCGCGCCAGAACGGGCAGTCGGGAAGCGGCTCGCCGCATCCGCAGCGCTCGGCGTCAGCGATCCCGCGCTGCCAGAGGTGAACGACCTCGCCGGCTGAGCAGACGCCGGGCAGCTCGCCGAGCAGCCGCTCCAGCAAGGTGGTGCCGCTGCGGCCGAGCCCGCCCAGGTAGACGATTCGCGGCAGGTTGCCCCCCGGCTTTGCTGTGTTGGTGCTGGTCATGGATTAGTAGGGCAGGAAGCAGATGCCGGCGTGGCCTGATTTACCTGCGCACTGGCTGGCACCGTTCTGGTTGTCGCTGGCGATCCACAGGCCGGCGCTGGTCACGAGCATGTCGTCGGCGCCCTTGCCGCGGGCCCGCGTCGGGTTGAAGGTGAGCAGTCCCGTAGTCGGCGACAGGCCCTCGAATCCGGGCGCGGAGATGGCGCCCGGGCCCTGCGCGTCGCAGTCGTTCGGGTTCTGTGACCACCGCTCATGACCGCCGAAGTAGGCGGTGCTGGCATCGGCCGCCGTGGAGTACAGCGAGTCGCAGCCGGTGTAATTGATCCACGCGTGGTGCACGGACGCCTGCGTCGCCGGGAACGCCGCCGCCGCATCGCACAGCCCCGTCCTGGGCGTCGCCCCGGTAGGCCCGTCGAGCGGGTGGAAGCCGGTGGTGGCCACGTACACCGTGCCGTCGCCCGGTGACCAGGATGCGGCCCGCACGTAGAAAGCCTCATTGAGCACGCATGGCTGGTTGAACTCAGTCGAGGTCCATCCGGTCACCGTCGCCGGGCTGGTCGCCAGGTTGAGCATGAAGATCTGCTGCCTGGGCTGGCCGCCGGCCGAGGTGAAGGTGCCCTCAGCCAGCTCGAGCGTGCCGCTGTGACTGATCTGCTGGTTATAGACCTGGGTCGCGCCGCTACCGTAGTTGCCGGAGATGTTCAGGTTGAGATAGCCGTCATCTTTGCCGGTGCTGGGGCTCAGGCTGACGAAGTACTTCTTCGTGCTGCCGTTGACCGAGGTGAAGAACCCGCCCGCCAGGATGTGCCCGCCGACCCCGCGCAGCGTGTTGACCTGGCCATTCGCGGTGTGCCCGAAGCCAGTGACCACCGCGCCGGTGGAGGTGCTGATCTCGGCGAGGTTGCCGACCTTGGTGGCGCCCACCGCGGTGAACTTCCCGCCGATGTATGCGTGGGAGCAGTCAGTGCCGTTGAAGGCGATGGAGTTGACGATCCCGTTGACCGCCGGGGCCCACGAGGTAACCGCGTACGGAGAGGTCGCGCCGAAGCTGAAGACGTTGCTGCGGGCGTAGACGGTGGTGCCCTTCTTGATCGAGGTGAACGTCCCTACCGCGTACATCGTGCTGCCGCACTGCACAAGCTGGCGGACCTGCTCCACCACGCCGGTCGCGTTCAGCTGCGGCGTATTCGCCGGCGTCGGAGACACCGAGGCTCCGGCCGCCGATGCACCGGACAGGACAAGTGCGGCAGCCATGGCTGGAGCGAGCAGGGCTGCGGTGACTAGCCGGCGCATGAGGTCCCCTTTGGCCGAGTCGGTAGATCTCCGTCTGTGCATGTTTATTCCGTCTGTCCGCGTTCTGCATAGATGAGACGCGCTCGTTATGCGTATGGGTTACCCTCGCGGGCGATGTCGTTGCTTGCAGTTTGGGGCAAACAGCCACGTCAGCCCGCGGCACCGGGCGGCTGGCTAGGCGAGAGGCGCTCTGGTCACAATTTAGTCACTATTTCCCGACCCTTAGACTGTGCTGACCGGTGACCATGCCGGGCGCGGCGAGCGAGCAGGATGACGGTGCCCGGGTAAGCTCCGCTGGCCAGATAACGGCAATTCGCCTAGTTCAGCCGCTCATCGCTACTATATCTGGTCTGCCCGGCCAAGCTGAGTCGAGCATGGTAAGGGGCGTATGGGGATGAGCGCGCAGGGAGGGGATCGCAGATGCAGCGTCGCCGATGGTGGCTGGGGCGCCGGGCCGGGGATGGCAGGCGCGGCAGCGCTGTGTCTCGCGGGGACGGCGTCGGCGGCCGGGGCTTCGGTGTCTCCGACGCCGGCGAATACGCCGCAGCTGAACGCGACCGGCGTGGTGGAGCAGGTCCGCCAGCTTGTGCAGTGCGGCAGCACGATGTACGCGGTGGGCAAGTTCACCTCGATCAAGCACAACAGCATCGTCTACGCCCGCAGCAACCCAGCGACAACCAGAACGGCGCCAGCCAGTGCGCAGGTAAATCAGGCCACGCCGGCATCTGCTTCCTGCCCAACTAATCCATGACCATCGCCACTACAGCAGCTCCATGACCAGCACCAACACAGCAGCGATCGGCAGCCTGCGGATTAGCGGGCCAATGGCCGCGGGCTGCCCGCCGGGCCTGGCGTGACCGCGTGGCCGTCGGTGGGAGTAATCCTGCCGACCCATAACCGGCCGCAGGCGCTGCGCACCGGTGGAAGCGCTCGGCACGGAACTGGTCGCCTTCTGCGATGACGACGACGAATGGCTACCGGGCAAGCTCCGGGCCCAGGTCACGGCGCTGCGCGAGCAGCCGGCCGCCGAGTTCGCCAGCTGCGGCATCGTGGTGGACTTCGACGGCAGGCCAAGCGTGCGCCTGGTCGGCCGCGATCAGGTGACCTACCACGACCTGTTGCGCTCGCGCATGGTGATGGTGCACTCGTCCACCTACCTGGCGTGGCGGGCGAAGCTGCTCGACGGTATCGGGCTTGTTGAGGAGGCCATCCCGGGAGGCCAGAACGAAGACTGGGACCTGGCCTTGCGAGCCGCCCGCCGCCATCCGATCGTCTTCGTGGACCAGCCTTTGGTCCGGGTCGCCTGGGGCAGCACGTCCTATTTCGCCCGGCAGTGGGAAACCAAGATCGACGGATTGCTCTGGATGCTGGACAGTCATCCTGACATCGGCAGCTGCCGGATCGGCGCGGCCCGGGTCTACGCCCAGCTTGGCTTCGCCTACGCATGCCTCGGCAGGAGGGCCGAGGCATGGCGGTGGACAAGGCGAGCGCTGCGCAGTAACTGGCGCGAACGCCGGGTGCCCTTCGTCGTAGCCGTGGCGGCGGGCCTTTTCTCCGCGGAAACAGTCCTGAAGCATCTCCATGCCCGGGGGCACGGGATCTGAGCGGGCGCCGCGGGCAGCGGCAGCGCGCGAGCGGCCAGCCGGTGGCATACAGTCGTAGGACAGCGGGAGGAAGTAGTGTCACGTGCACGCCCAGTGACCCTGGCTGCCGTCGCCATTGCCGTCGTCGCTATCGTCGCTATCGTCGCGTACGCGGCAGCGCGGAATTCGACAACGCCGGACAGCCCGGTGGCGGCCAGCCCTACCGCCAGCCCGGCGAAGCCGACGAAGTTCCGTACTCCGGACCTCCGGGCGATCCACACCCCACGGCGCGCGCCGGCCATCCCGGCCCACGGAGCGTATTTTGGTGCCTGGGTCAGGCAAGGGGCGTTCACCCAGCTGAACCAGATTGCCGCGCTGCACACGCTGCAGGGGCAGCTCGGCCGCCGGCTTGACATCGTGCACAGCTATCTCACCTGGGAGGCCCTCTTCCCGAGAACCAGCGACCTGGCGGCGCTCCGGCAGGGCAGCAGGCTACTGCTGTCCTGGACCGGCACGGACAGCACCGCGGTCAGCTCCGGCCGGTATGACAGCCTCATCCGCCAGCGCGCCCGTGAGATCAAGGCCACCCGCAAGCCGATCTTCCTGGAGTGGCGCTGGGAAATGAACCGGCCCAATCTGCGCAGCGTGGTCGGAAAGCCCGCCGAGTTCATCGCGGCGTGGAAACGCGTCCGGACCATATTTGCCCGGCAGCATGTCAGCAACGTGGCGTGGGTATGGTGCCCGACGGCCAAGGGATTCGAGCCCGGCGGCGATGCGTCGGCCTATTATCCTGGCGACGATGAAGTCGACTGGGTATGCGCGGACGTCTATCCGACCTACGGGCCGTACCGTTCGTTCTATGACGCGGCACATCTCTTCCTCGGCTGGGCATCGCACCACCCCAAGCCGGTGATGATCGGCGAGTTCGGAGTTCCGCAACGCTATACGCCCGGGCAACGCTCCCGATGGCTTCGCGCCGCGGCCAGGACGGTCCGCGATGACCCGCAGGTCAAAGCCTTGGTCTACTTTGATGCCAATGCGTTCGACGCGGCTCCGGGCAATGGCATGGCCATCGACTTCGGCACTTCGCCGATGCGCGCATTCCAGAAGATCGCCGACAGCCCCTACTTCAACCCGCGCCGCCTGCCGGTGCCGGGATAGCAGCGGCATGCCGCCGGGCGCACCCGGCGGCGCCCGGCTAGCTGGCCGCTGGCCGCAGCCGGGACGACGGCGATCCTTGGCCTGGCCAGCTCACTGGTATCCGAGCCGGGAGAGCAGCGGCCCGATCTCGGCCCTGACCTCGGCGGTTTCATGCTCGGTGAGGACGCCCCGCCAGCGCCCCACGGAGCCGGTCCTGGCCTGGCCCAGACCGGCACGCAGCTCCCGCAGCCCAGCGGGCGAGGTGCCCAGGAAGCCGGCCAGGATATCCGCCGCGCCCGCGGGATCGGCCACCAGGCGCTCGTACCGCAACTCGATCTTCCGGCCGGCCGGCAACTCGGCCAGCCCGTCCAGGGCCGCCGCGGTGAATCGCCGCCAGCACCAGGCGGACCGGACGATATCGGGCACCTTGCTGAACTCCTCGCGGCGTTCTGGTTCCACCCACCAGCGCGGGTACGGTCCCCAGAGCTGCCCGCCGCGGCCGTGCCGGGCGGCGCCCGCGGAAGCGGCGGCGAGCCACGGCTGCTCGGCGTGCGAGACGGCGGCATCTCGGCCGTCCCGGACGATGTGCACGAACTGGGCCGCTGGCAGCGCCGCTGCCAGGAACGGCACCACGAAGCTGTTCTCGGGGTTCTTCTCGGCGAACCGCCGGCCGCCGTCCAGGGCGGCGACCAGCAGCGCGGAGTAGGACAGCCGGAACACGCTCGCGCTCCGCCGCTCGCTCCACGACCCGTCGTACACGCACCGCGCGGCCGCCTTGGTCAGCCTGGGCTCGAAGTGGTACGACACCTCGGGCAGCCTGCCGATGCAGCTTCCCAGGAACGTGGTCCCTGACCGAGGCGCGCCGATGATGAAGATCGGCCGGTGCAGCCGCGGGTCGAGCGCGTGCGCCGACGGCCGCTTAAGCAGGGCAGGCTCCCGCCTGCGGTCGCGGAAGTCGGAGGCGAGGCCGATCGCGCCGAGTCGCAGCATGCGCAGCCAGGTCATGTCGGGAGAAGATGCGGGCTGGGCCCCGGCCGGCGGATTCGGGGTGCAGGTCATCGCCGCCAGCCCGGTTCCCCGCCCAGCCATCGGGCCAGGCGCTCGTCATACGGCCGGAAATGATCACGCAGCCGGGTCCGGAGGGCCTCCGACATCGGCGCCCGCGACCGCGCGTTGTGCCGGTCGAAGGCGATAGTGCCGCAGTGCGGCAGCTCGAGGAAGTCCAGTACGGCCTTGAAGGACAGCTCGGGGCCGGTGAACCAGGCGGTCGAGTCCACGACGTGCACCCGGTCGCGGCCGACGAGTTGCTCGAGCCGCTCAAGCTGCTCGACGTACTGCCCCCGGGTGCGGTAGGCGTGATGCTGATGGCTGTGGCTGAGATACGCGGGATCGGCCGCGAGCCGCTCGGCCTCGCCGTCCAGGCGGGTCGCCTCAAGCTCCAGCGCCCGCTCGAACGGCTCGGTCTCGTAGCCTCGCGCCAGCTCGTGCGCGTGCGCGGAGTAGGCCCGCTCGACCGGATCACGAACCAGGACGAGCAGCTTCACGCCGGGCAGGTCGCGCGCGATGCGCTGAGCGGCCAGCGGATGGAACATGTAGTAGGGGCTCGACTCGAACGTCACCGGCGCCGTGCTGGCCGATCGCCCGGCCCAGCGCGCGTGCGCCTTCAGCGGGAAATGTGCCTTGTACCACCCGATCCCGCGGCCGTAGTCGGTGTCGAAGTAATGCACGCCCTTGTGCAGCACGGCCTTGAGCACCAGCGGATGCTGGCTGAGCGCGCGGTACATGGAGGTGGTACCGCACCGCTGGGCGCCGACGATCAGGAAGCCGGGCAGCATCCTGGCCGGATGCGTCAGCTGGCCAGCTGTCACGGACACCAGGTGCGCGGCACGCCTGATCGGGGGCGTGCCCGACGCCGAGCTACTCATGGACAGGAGCCTTTCTGCGGGTCGGCGGAGCGGCGGTCGTGCGCCCGCCCGCCGCCCAGGGGTCGCCGGTAGTGGCGGCAGCCAAGGGCACAGCGGGCGGTGCAGCCAGGAGCAGCTGGCGGGGCGGCAATGGCGTCACGTCATAGCCGCCTTACCTGATCGGTGATCGCCGGGATCAGCCACGCTCCGGGAGCGCCGAGCAGCGCCCCCGCCTGAGCCTGCCGGTCAGCCAGGTAGCGGGTCGCAAGGTCGGCCAGGTAAAGGGTAGCGGTGATCCGGGCTTCCGCGGCACCGAGGCCGAACCCCCCGAGCGCCAGGGGCGCGTCCTGGATGCAGTCGGCTGCTGCTGCCCTGGGCTCCCGGCGCCCGGGCACCACGTCTTTCTGCAGCCGGTAGTGCAGGGCGTCAAAGCCGAGCGGCACTCCGTCGGTGAAGCGCTCCCAGTCCCAGACCAGCAGGCCGTCGCTCGTGCTCGCCATGTTCCACGGCGTCCAGTCCCCGTGCCAGCTGCCCAGCACCAGCTGCGCGTCCCCGGCCCGCGCGGACAGCGTGTCCAGCGCGCCGAGCAGCGTGTCGCGCTCGGCGCTGCGATCAGCGGCGGC
>WNGF01001789.1_pt1 | contig 66566 bp, 52 predicted proteins | sample 5400641 | NCBI WGS metagenome assembly WNGF01 (sample SAMN13153371, study PRJNA577476) | soil metagenome | isolation source: 80 cm soil or saprolite under grassland replicate 2 | place: USA:California | collected 2016-06-15
TGCCGGCACGCCAGGCGGGCGAATAGCTCTCGGTCCATGATGAATTGGAGTTCGGGGTTTACTCCGCCCACGGCTTCGTAGGCGCTTCTCCTCCAGAACGTCGCCTGTTGGTACACGCCGTCCTGGCCATAAAAGCAGAATCGATGGAACGTGGCCTTCACGCCGAGGGTGCAGTGGCCGAACCGTCGCACAGGACGGCCCTCCGGATTGATGATGTAGGCGCCGCCGCAGACCACTTCCGCCACAGGATGGCGGGTGAAAAACTCCGCCACCGCCCGCAGCGCGCCCGGCAGGAAGACATCGTCCGAGTTCAGCCAGCAGAGGATGTCGCCCGTCGCGCGTTGGAACCCTTTGGCGATGGCATCGGCCTGGCCTCGGTCTTTTTCCGAGCACCAGTAGGCCAGGCGGGAGCCGTACCTCTGGAGGATGTCCCTGCTGCCGTCGGTGCTCCCGCCGTCGATCACGATATGCTCGACGTGCGGATAATCCTGTTCCAGGACCGAGCGCAGGGTCGTTTCAAGGTATATCGCCTGGTTGAAGCTCGGCGTGACGACGGAAATTTTCAACGACGGGTTCATTTACTTCGGTGCGGCGGGCTTGTAAAAAAAGAGATCGCAGGAGACCGGTTGCTGGTTTTGCTTTGAGGTCAACACGTCGGCGACCATCAGGAACTGAAACCCGGCGTTGACGACGAACTCCCACAGTTGCGGCAGAGTCGGGGCGTTTTGGTAAAGCGAGACGAGCGAGGTTTCCAACTGCAAGAGCGAGCAACGTCGCAACGTCTCGCTGGCGCCCTTGAGCAACTCCAACTCGTAGCCCTGCACGTCGGCCTTCAGAAACAGCCTGCCCGTCGCTTTCTGGCCAGCGAAGAAATCGTCCAGTGGCCACACCTCGACGTCCACCTGACCGGTCTGGGCCGTCTGGCTCCAGGCGTCGGTCAAAGTGGGTGTGCCGCGCAGAAGTGAATTCGCTTCATCGTGCGCACAAGTGAACATCGGGACTTTACCTCGAGCGGCGCCCAGGGCGATGTTGGCGAGTTGCACCTTGGGCAGCGCCGCCGTGTTCCGCTGCAATCGAGTGAAGGTGGCGGGGACCGGCTCGAAGCAATAGACCGCCGCCTGCGGCAGCGCTGCGGTCACGACGCGGGCAAATGCTCCTTCGTTGGCCCCCGCGTCCACGACCTGCGTCACTCCTGCAAAATGGCCAGCCCTTTTGAGCCAATGCAACCGGGCAGCGCCGCGCAGCGAGACGCCTCGGGTGCAGCGCAGCCAGCCGAGACTGGGGTTTAACGCCGCGAGCAGCAGCGATTCGATGCGATGGGGGATCAGTGTTTTCAATCAGGCAGGCCCTTCAACGCGCCAAGGCGGCGCGCACGCGGTTCAAGTAATTGGCTTTGGCGGCGAGGTAATCGCAGTCCTGCGCCCCGATGTCTCCCAGGACGGGGGTGGCGCCGCCGAACGGGTTCACCGCCCAAAAATGCGAGTAACCGCAATTGCGCAACAACCCGCTGACAGCGGTGGGGGCGATGCCGCGGTTGTCGAGACAGCGCCGATTGATTTCGAAGGAAACGATCGGCGCCTCGGTCGCGGAAAGTGTGCGGGTGGCCCCTTTGAACACTTCGAGTTCATGCCCTTCGACATCCACTTTGATGAAATTAATTTGAGGCATGCGACGCGTGGCCACGTACTCGTCCAGGGTGGTGATGTGGCAGAGGTGAGGCATGGCGTCCGCCCGCCCGAGATCGGTGGCCGAGGCGTGGCCATGAGGCAGATCCTTGAAAGTGTAAACGGTGAACGCACCGGACTCCGACCCGACGCCTTCGTTGGTTAATTCCACGATGGCCTCCAGGCCGTTCATGGCGATGGTTTCGCGGGTGAGGGCGGCGACGGTGGGCAGCGGTTCGAAGGCATGGACCTTTCCGCGCGGACCGACCTGGCGGGCGAGCAGGCCGGTGTACCAGCCGAAGTTGGCGCCGATATCGAATACCAGGTCGCCGGGGCGGACCAATTTGCGGTAAATCTCCGAATTGGCCGGCTCATATTCGCCGAAGAGGAACAGCCGCGTATACATGCCGTCGGCGTGCACGCGCACTTTGAGCCCGTGCCGGGTCCGGACCACGCGGCCGTCGGGTATTTGGCATGGATGAAAGCGCAGCAGGCGGGTAATGAGAGCCTTGCCGCGCTTGAACGGATAATGGCGCAAGGCGGGACGGACCAGGCGAGTGAGCAGAGTCATGATTCTTCAGCGTTCCGAGGTGAGTCGAGCGCCGGCTACGGCCGGGCAATTGGCAGTGGCGGAGACGGCGTGGCGGGCGAGAAATCGACGCATCATCAGGGGGTAACCCCAGAAGGTGGTCAGGAGGGCGCTGATCGGCCCCGCCCAGACCAGGCCCATCACGCCGGCGGCCCGCACCAGGATCACCGAGAGGGCCAGGTTCAACAGGGCTTGAGCGCCCCAGAAATACATCGGTGCGCGCAAATAACCGGCGGCGTTGAGCACGACCGATCGACAATCCACCCAGGCCCGCAAGGAGAACGCGAGACACATGCCGAGCACGAGGTTTGCGCTCAATCCGGCCCGCGGCCCCAACCACGCGCCCAGCAGCGTCTCGCCACGCCACAATAACAACCCGCCCAGGGCCAGCATGCCGCCGCAAGTAATCCACAGGCTCGAGCGCAAGTTGCGCCGAATCCACCGCAGATCGCCCCGGCGCAGCGCTTCGCCATAGGCTGGCCAGAGCGGCGTCAACAACAGCATCGACACGCCGTAAGCCATCAAAAAGACCCGGCCCACAATCGCGTAATCGGTCACCGCGGTCGCGCCCAAAAACGCGCTGAGAATCAGCTTGTCCGAATTGAAAACCGCCACACCGGCCGTTTGCAGGAGGAAGAAACAGAAACCCTCGCCGGCGATTGGCTTGAGCATCTGCCAATCGAACAGCGCCAAACGCGGCCGGAGCCACGGCTTTTCCGAAACGAAGAGGTGAACCATGTTGGCCAGCCGGACGAGCGCCGGCACCCCCGTGGCCGCGCAGATCACGCCGGCCAATCCGAGGGGCGTTTTCACGACCAGGAGGCAGGCGGCCAGGGAGAGCATCTTGCCCGCGCCGTCCCAGAGGTTGTAGCGGGTCAACTCCTGGTAAGCGCTGTAGATGGGCGAAAGATTGCCGGTAAACACGGTCAGCAACGAAATGAGCACCGTCAGCGCCATGAGCACGGCCAGGGTCCCCTGCGAGAGCTGGGATTCCATGTGAAACAAGGCGCGCCACTGGATGAAAGGGACGGTGGCCAGGAGCAGCGCGCCGAAGCACAAAAGCAGCGCCGCCGTGACCACGAAAAGCGTCGAAGTGTAGCGTTGGGCCCCGGCCCGATCCTCGGCCACGAAGCAGTCCGTCAACCGGTTCATCAGACCCAGGCCCAAACCGAGGTTGGTCAGGCCAAACCACGCGGCGATCGAGACCATGGTCTCGAACAACCCATATTGTTCCGCACCGAGATAGTGGAGGAACAGCGGGACGGTGACGGCCGGCAGCGCCACGGCCAACGGTTTGGTCAGAAAGGATGTCAGCAGCGACCACCGGAAACGCGCGTCGCGCAGGGACGCCAGGCGCGCCGCTTCAGAAGGGATGGCACTCGAGGCGGAATTCATGCGCCAACCGTTTCAGTCCGTGAACCTTGCGGCCCGCGGGCGGCCGGTCTTTCCGCCGTCCCTTGCACCCCGCCCATCGCTTCATCCGTAAGCTTTATCTTCATCAGTTCCTGATCTGGCCGTGCTGCAAAAAAGTCCTTCCGCCCGGCGCCTAGCGGCAAAAACTTCATCCTCAACCGTCCACCCCCGGCCCGGAGCATGGATTAAGCAAACCCAAGGCCGACTCGGGCGCGGAGGAGAATATTTTTGGGGGGAGGCCTCCGAAGGTGTGAAATGCGCAGCTGAAATCCGAAATCCGAAATCCGAAATCGTCTAGGCAATCCGCATCGTCAGTCCGCCGTCGATAGTGAAGGTCTCGCCAGTGATGTAATCGTTGGTCACCAACTCGGTAATGAGGGTGGCGACTTGTTCGGGCGTGCCCTCGCGGTGCAACGGGATGCGCTGTTCGAGGTTCAGCTTCTTCTGTTGCTCGCTCATGTTCGCGTGAAAACGGGTGCGGATGACCCCGGGCGCCACGCAGTTCACGCGGATATTGTCGTCGGCAAATTCGCGTGCCAGGGCGCGGGCGAAGTGGGGCACGGCCCCTTTGACCACCTGGTAGGCGATATTCGTGTGCACCGCGCGCAAGCCGGCGGTGGAGGAAACCAGGATAATGGCCCCTGCCCGGCGGGGTTTCATCAACGGGATGGCGGCGCGGCAGAGATGGAAGATCGCATGGACGTGGATCGCGAAGGCGCCATGCCAATCCTCCGCAGAAAGGTCGAAGAGTTTTCCCGGCACCGGACCCCCCGCGCTGTGCACGAGCACGTCGAGCGAACCGAGCTTTGCGGCGCTTTCTTTGACGCAGCGCTCAGCCTCCACCGGCCGGGCGCAATCGGCAATGACCACCTCGCAGCGCCGGCCCAAGGTTTGCACGCGCTTCCGCGTGTCCGCCGCGTCGGCGTCGTCATGGCGTCCCACGATGGCCACATCCGCGCCGGCCCCGGCCAGGGCGATGGCGGTGGCCGCGCCGATTCCTTTCGTGCCGCCGGTGATGAGGGCCGCTTTGCCTTCAAGTCTCATCAAGGCGCGCTCCTGGCGGGCAAGGTCGCGTGGTCTCTGGAGCCATTTACGATCTACGATGTACGATTTACGAGTCGGACGTGACTCAGCGATCGGAGCGTGACGAATTGGTCACGAGCGGCGTTACGCCAGCAATTTCTCGACGATCTCGCCGTGCACATCGGTGAGGCGGAAGTCGCGTCCCTGGAAACGATAAGTCAGCTGTTTGTGATCGAAGCCCAGGAGATGCAGGAGCGTGGCATGCAAATCGTGGACATGGACTTTGTCTTTGGCCGCGTTGAAGCCGAACTCGTCGGACTCGCCGACGGTGATACCCGGTTTGACCCCGCCGCCGGCCAGCCACATGCTGAAGCAATTGGGATGATGGTCCCGGCCGTCGTTCCCGCCTTGGACCATGGGGGTGCGGCCGAATTCGCCGCCCCAGATCACGAGGGTGTCTTCGAGCAGGCCACGTTGCTTGAGGTCGGCGACGAGAGCGGCGCAGGCCTGGTCGGTGTTCTGGCAGTTCTTCTTCAGGTCGGCCACCAGGTTGCCATGTTGATCCCAGGCTTCGTGGAAGATTTGTACAAAACGCACGCCCCGTTCCACCAGCCGCCGGGAGAGGAGGACGGCACTGGCGAAATTGGCCTTGCCCGGCTCGACGCCGTAGAGGTCCAGGATGTGCTTGGGTTCCTTGGAGAGATCCATCAGGTCCGGCGCGCTGGACTGCATCCGGTAAGCCATCTCGAACGAATTGATGCGCGTGGCGATTTCCGGGTCGCCCACCACGTCGAGATGTTTCTGGTTGAGTTTCTTGATCGAGTCGAGCGAGTCCCGCTGCATTTGCGCGTCGACGCCCATGGGATTGGAAAGGTAGAGAACGGGATCGCCCGTGCTGCGGAAGAGAGTGCCTTGATGCAGGGAGGGGAGGAAGCCGCTGCCCCAGTTGGACGCGCCGCCGCTGGTGCCCTTGCTGCCGGTGCTGAAGACGACATAAGCCGGGAGATCGGTCGATTCGCTGCCCAGGCCGTAGGTCACCCACGATCCGAAGCTGGGCCGCCCGAACTGCACGGAGCCGGTGTTCATGAAAATCTGCGCCGGGGCATGGTTGAAGGCGTCGGTGTGCATCGACTTGACGACGGCGATGTCATCGGCGACGGCGGCCAGGCGGGGCAACAATTCGGAGAGTTCCACGCCGCACTGCCCGTGGGGGGCGAACTTGAATTTCGGTCCGAGCAGCGTGGAGCTGGGATTGATGAAGGCGGCGCGATAGCCCTTGACCAACTCGGCCGGCGGCAGTTTGCCGTCCCACTTGGCCAATTGCGGTTTGTAGTCGAAGAGTTCGAGGTGGCTGGGGGCTCCGGCCATGAAGAGATAGATGACGCGCTTGGCCTTGGCGGCGTGATGGGGTTTTTTGGGGGCGAGCGGGTTCACCTCGGCGGAGGCGGCATCACAGTTCTGGCGCAAGAGTTGTCCGAGGGCGATGGCTCCCAGGCCAACGCCGCACTGCTGGAAAAACCAGCGGCGCGTGAGGAGCTTCGGATCCAGACCGCGGTAGAGATGGGCTTGGCAGTTCATGGCTATTCCTTGGTGATCGTCTCGTCCAGGTTCAGCAGCACGCGGGAGACCACGGTGTAAGCGGCCAACTGGGTTGGCGTGACCCCGGGCGGCAGGTGCGAGGGCGCCTTGTCCCCGCCGGTTGCAACTTCGTTGGCGCTGACCCAGCCTTCGGCCAGGCGCTGTTTCTGTTTCTGGAGCAGCGCAAGCAATTCCTTCTTTTCCTCTTCGCTGGGCGCCCGGGAAAGGGTGCGCCGGAAAGCGTAAACGAGGCGCTCGGCGTCGGTCGGGCCGCCTTCGGCGAGGGTCTTGCGGGCCAGTGCCTGGGCGCATTCGACGAAGATTGGCTCATTCAGGGAGACCAGCGCCTGCAAGGGCGAGTTGGAACGGAGCCGGCGGACACAGGACATGTCGGCATTGGGAACATCGAACGTTTGCAGCGCCGGATAAGGGGTCGAGCGGCGCCGGAAAGTGTAAAGAGCGCGCCGGTATTTCTCGGCGCCTTCCTCGTCTTTCCAGGGGAAGGGCGCGTAGCTGGCGGGCGGCTGGAAGAGGAAGGCAGGCGCCGGCGGCATGACGCTGCGTCCGCCGACCTTCTCGTTGAGCAGGCCGCTGGCGGCCAGGGCGATGTCGCGCACGATTTCGCCTTCGACGCGAAAGCGCGGTCCCCGCGCCAGCAAACGATTATACGGATCCCGCTGGTAGAATTGGGGCGTTAGCTTGCTCGCCTGGCGGTAGGTCGCGGAGTTCACAATCAAACGATGAACATGCTTGATCGACCATGGCTGGACCGTTGTGGCCGCCGGCCCCGGCGCGCGCGTGGAAGCCGGCTCCGTGGTCGTGTTGGAACGGTTCGACATTTCGACGGAGACCGACGGTTCCAGGAACTCGCAGGCCAGCCAGTCGAGCAATTCGGGATGGGAAGGCGCATCGCTTTGCGTTCCGAAATCCTCCGGCGTGCCGACGATGCCGATGCCGAAATACGCCTGCCAGATGCGGTTGACCAGGGCTCGCGCGGTCGTCGGCGATTTTTTATCCGCGAGCCATTTGGCGAACGTGAGGCGGGTCAGAGGAGCGCCGGGCGGGAGTTGGTGGAGGATGGCGGGGACACCCGGGGTCACCGACTTGGTTGGCTTGAGCCAATCGCCGCGCTTGAGCACACGGGTGTCACGGGGTTCGTCGAGGGCCAGGAGGGTCAGGGCGGTGGCGCCGGCGGGCCATCCCTCCATCCATTGGTCGATCCTGGCGTTGGCCTCCTTCCATGCGGGGACCGTGCTGCGCCAATAACTGAAGACGGCGTCGCGCTGTTCCGGGGTTCGCTGTTCGCGGGGGATCCGGCTGAGAATGTCGCGGACCGTCTTGGGCAACGGGTCCGCCACGATCGGGCCGGCATTGGTGGTCACCGAGAGCCGGAACCGGCCGATGTTATTGTTCATGTGGTCGTCGCTGTTCCAACCGCCATGATTCTGTTTGAGATGAAACGTCAGGATGGTGCCGTTGGTGAAGCCGACCGGTTCCTTGGCCGGAAAGACGGCTTTGCGGTCGGTATTGCGCCGGCCGGGACCAGCGTCGATGCCCCAGGCGGTGTTCTCGTTGCCGTCGAGAGCATATTTCAGCGGACCGGTCACGCGGTTGTTGGTGGATTTGTCGTAGAAGTTCGACTCGAGAGGGTGCTCGGGTTGATCGTAATCGGTGGTCGCGCCGGCGATCTGGACTTTGACTTTATTCGTTGGATGGGCGGCTTCGGCGACTTCGACGCTGAACTCGGTGAGCGCGCAAGTGCCCATGAAACTGCGGCCCGGCCCGTAGAAGGGCAGGTTCGGGTCGGTGAACATTTCCAGTTGGAAAGCGGTGATGCCAACAAAGTCGTTGGTGTTGCGGAAGGTCTCGGTCACCTTGGTGGGCGCGTAACCGGCGGCGAGCAACGATTGGTCTTTCAGTTCGTAAAACCGCTGGTCGTTGTCTCCGACGTGGTGCAAGGGCCAGACGGGCTGCCAGTGCGGCTGGTTGGTGGAGACTTCCTGTTCCCAGGCGGCCAGGCGTTGCGCCCAGCCGGGTGTGCGCTGTTTCAAGTCGCTTTCAATCTCGGCGATGCCGCGGCGAATCCGGGCAATGGCCTGGTGCTCCTCGGGCGTATAAACCGGCGGACGCGCTTCGTGGTCATTGTTGATGAAGGCGAACATCCGGTAATACTCCTCCTGGGTAAGCGGGTCGTATTTGTGGTTGTGGCATTGGGTGCACTGAATGGTCAGGCCGAGCATCGCCTTTCCGATGGCATCCATGCGGTCGAACATCGAATCCATGCGGAATTGTTCGGGATCGATCGCCCCCTCCTGGTTGAGCATGGAATTACGCAGGAAACCCGTGGCGACGATCTGGTCCTGGGTGGCCCCGGGCAACTGGTCGCCGGCGATCTGTTCGATGAGGAATCGGTCGTAGGGCAGGTCGGCATTAAAGGCGTTGATCACGTAATCGCGATAGAAGTGGACCTGGCGCGACATGTCCTTCTCGTAACCGTCGCTGTCGGCGTAACGCGCGGCGTCGAGCCAATGGCGGCCCCAGCGTTCCCCGTAGTGGGGGGAGTGGAGCAGGCGCTCGACTTGTTTTTCGTAAGCGTCCTTGCCTTTCTCCGCGAGGAAGGCTTCGACTTCCGCGATGGTCGGCGGCAGTCCGATGAGGTCGAGCGACAGTCGCCGCAGCAGCGTGACCTTGTCGGCGGCTGGCGAGGGCTTGAGCTTTTCCTTTTCCAGCCTGGCCAGGACGAAACGGTCGATCGGGGTGCGGACCCAACCCGGGTTCTGCACGGTTGGAAGCGGCGGTCTCAGCGGTGCTTTGAAGGCCCAGTGATCTTTGGGATCCTTGACGAAATCGATCTGGCGCCGAGCGGCGGGAGGAAGGCTGGAAATATCCGCCCCCGCCGCGGTGACAGTCGAAAGGTTTTCCCGGCTGATGCCGAGGAGCACCAGCGTAACGCCCGCAGCCAGCCTGCGAACAAACGCTCCACCAACGAGTCGTCTCAAGAGGGCATGCACTGTTATCTCGTATAATGCCGTTAGATTGATTCTGACGTCAATGCTCGTGCGTGCAGGCCAGGTCGCGATCCGGATCGATGCCCCAGCGCTGGGCCACGGCTTGCAGTTCAGGCGTGAGCGGCCAGCGATCGGCTTCCGGCATGCCGGTGTGCGATCGATTTGCTCCTTTGAGGGACATGCACCCTTTGTTGTTGCCCACTTCAGCAAGCCAACGGGAGTCGTCGGCCGAAAGCTTCACTTCGGGCAATGCCGCCAGTTCGTCCACTTTCGCTTCGATCGGTTTGCCGTTCGGATCGGCTTCCTGGATCATCGTGGGGATGACGCTGCCGACACCCGGTTGCGACAGGTTCCATAGACATGCCAACTGCAGCATTGTCACCTGATGCTTCTCTGCGATGGAACGCATCCGGTCCATCCTGGCCAGGCCCGCCTCGATCCAGCCCGCGGGCCGGAACAGGCGATGGTCACCCTGGCCGAAAGTGTGGCCGGGTCTCACATCGTCGTGGAACAGCCCGCCGTAATCGACCACGCGGGTGATAATCTTGACCTCATGTTTGACAGCCGCCGGCAGGCAGAGGCTCCCCGGCCACGGTTCGAGTGGATTGAGGATGATCATCGCCCAGTCGAGCAGCGGGCCGAATCGCTCGAGGCACAGGATCAAATCGAGCGTAAATCCGTTGGCCGGCCCGGGCGCGACCCCCAGGCGGTCGGTCAGCTTGGCGTCCTTGAGCTGCTCCATGGCCTTCCAGACGGCGTCGCTGCCATAGCCGATGGAATCGGGGTTGTGCAGCAACAGGCCATCAAACCGGTCCACCCCACACCGCGCCAGGGACGTCTCGGTGGCCATCCGGAGGTAGTCCAAATACTGCTTGGGCCCACGCAATTGCGGATTGGTGAAACGCGGATAACCTCTGGAGCCCTCGCGTTTGCCGGAATAGAAGTCGTGACCAACCGCGCCGATCACGCAGTAGGATTCCCGGGGCAGTCCGGCGAGCGCTCGACCGAGCTTCTCGTCCGCGCCACCTTCGCCATAGACGTCGGCGGTCAGAAACGTGCGGATGCCTTTTTCGTAGGCATGTCGAATCAACTGGAGAAAGCGGTCCTCCGTGAGCGGTTCACCAAAACGCATGAAGCGTCCGCCGCTCCAGGTCCCGTAGGCAGTGCGTGTCAAATCCATAAAATCATGGCGTCCCCATCGCGGGAACAGGTCCCTTATTGAAATCCAGGAGACCGCCTTCTGGCAATCGTGCAGTTGGCCCGGACCGGAACGTCACCATGCCCAAAGAGGCATCGGTTCGCCCGCTCCAGCGCCCCCACGACGAAAATCAACGGATAGAGCCGCTCGTAATACCAGAGCCTGGCAAAGTAGAACCCGATGGGCGAAGGTTTTTTCCAATCGCCGGTCTCAACCAGGCGAACCAACCGCTCGGCCCCTTTTTGCACGGCCGCTTCGACGGCCGCCGCGTCGCCGGGGCGCGCCACACCCGGCTGGAGCCACCGCGCCAGCGCTTCCACGGCTAAGGCCGTCTCCTCGACCGACGCGGGGGTCTGGCCGCCAGAGCCCCAACTGCCATCCGGCTGTTGCGCGGCCAGCATCCAGCCCAGCGCTTTGTCGCGGGCCTCGATGGGAAATCGGATCGGCTGTGCCGCCGGGCGGCTCCCCCCGGCGGGGTCGAGCTTGGATTTCGCCAACTCCTGGAGCGCGCAGAGCACGCGGGCCGTGCCGTAAGTGGGGTTCTCTTCACCGGGGGCGAATTGATTGCCAAACCAAAGCGGCACCCACGCGCCGTCAGGTCGCTGGGCGCGACCAAGGAACTTCACCGCTCGGGCGAGGGCGCGCTCGAGGCGCGGGCGCGTCTCGGGCGCGAGTTCGTCGCGCCAGGCCAGGCCTGCGCGGATGGCATGCGCGGTAATGTCGGCGCTGCTGCGATCGAATGGCAACGCGCCCCATCCGCGACAGAAGGTGGGAATACCGCCATCGTGGTTTTGCAAGTCAATCAGCCAGGCCAGGCCGGCCTGCGCGGCTTGCCGAGCCTGGTCATCGATCGGCCCCAGCTGCCGCAAGGCAAGCAGGGCGCCGGCCGTGTCATCGGCATCAGGCACGCCCCCGGGCAGATCGGTCCAGGCCCAACCGCCGGGGGGGGAGTGAGTGTAAGGATGCTCGACGCGATGCTGCTGCGCCAGAAGCCAGGCTCGGATGGCCAACGTCCAATGTTCATTATCCAATTGAGGCTCCGTTCTCGGCCCTGGGGAATGGCTTGTCTCCTTCGGCCACTGGCTGTTGGCCATCGCCTGGATGCTGAGCGTGGTCAACCAGGTCGCCAAATCGGTGTCGATCGGCCAGCTCCCATCCGGCCGCTGCGCGTTGCGCAAGAATTCGGCGCCGCGTTTGGTCACCGGATGATCGACCTGGCCGCTGCCGGCCAGGCTCATCGTCACGAAGCTGGTCAGGGGTGTGGCTTCCAGGAACCCGCCGTTGCCCGGCTGGATGTCGCCCAGGACTCGCAGCGTGCGCGGGCGGGCCAGGTATCGGATCGCTCGACGGAATGGATTTGGTGACGGGCGATGGTGATGTCGCGCCTGGCCAATGGCGATGAGGGCGGGCAGGGCGTAACTGACCACGGGCAGGCGCAACGCGGCAAACCATCGATGTGGGCAGGCGGCCAGTTCGAACGGCAGTGGGATGACATGGCGCCACGCTTGGCGTCCTGGCCCCAGCCGGCCGGCCAGCGCGCACATCGTCAGGATCGGGACGGAAAAAGTGCGGTCCTTGCCGTAGCGGCCGATGATGGCGGGTGCGAGTTTGTCCGGTTCGATGGCGCCAAGCTGCTGCTTGAGCCAACGCTCGGCGCGATCGATCACAGGGCGATGGTTCGCCGCGGCGTCCGGCACGGCCCCGAAGGCGGCCCAGCCGAGCGTGGTGGTGCTGAGGTTGCTGAGGCAACCATCGGCGTCCCCCCAACCGCCATCGGGGTTGAGGTGGTTCGCCAGCCACCGCAGGCCGGCGGCCATCTGGGATTTGAGATTTGCGGTTGGCGCGGCGCGGCTCACGACGGCCAGCGCGGTGACGGCCGTGGCGGTGGCGAGCGCGCTGCTCGACAGTTGGCCGACCCAATGGCCTTCCGGGCCGCGGGCGGCCAGGAGATCCTGCCTCGCCCGACTGAGCGCCGCGCGGAACCGCGCTCGATCCAATTGGCCGGCGGAAGTCATGCCGGAGTGTGTTCGAAGGAATCAGCCCAGGGCAATCCGCAATCCGCAATCCGCAATCCGCAATCCGATCTACTCGCGACCCGCCGCGGCGATGAACGGCCGGATTTCGAGCATGAGCCGGGCGAATGCATCCAGGGTAAGCTGTTGGGCGCCGTCGCTCCAGGCTTCGGCGGGGTTGGGGTGCACCTCGACGAGCAGGGCATCGGCGCCCATGGCCACGGCGCCTTTGCACATGGCGACGACCAGGTCGGCCCGACCGGCGCCCTGGCTGGGATCGATCACGATGGGGCAGTGCGATTCCATTTTGATAATGGGAACCGTGGAGAGGTCCAGGGTGTTGCGGGTGTAGGTTTCGAACGTGCGCACGCCCCGTTCGCAGAACATGAGGTTCGGGTTTTCGTTGGCCAGGATGTATTCGCCGGCCAGGAGCCATTCTTCGATCTTCATCGAGAGCCCGCGCTTGAGCAGGATCGGCTTGCCCGTGCGAGCGGCGGCGATGAGGAGTTGGAAGTTCTGGGCGTTGCGCGTGCCGATTTGAAGGATGTCGGCATATTCGGCCACCAACTCCGCCTGCGGTTCCGAGAGCAGTTCGGTGATGATGGCGAGGCCGGTTTCCTTGCGGGCCTTGGCGAGGAGCTTGAGGCCCTTCTCGCCGAGCCCCTGGAATTCGTAGGGCGACGTGCGCGGCTTGAAAGCGCCTCCGCGCAGGATGGTGGCTCCGGAACGTTGCACCGCGTGGGCGGTGGTCAGGAGTTGTTTTTCGCTCTCGACCGAGCAAGGACCGGCCATGACCTGGAATTTCTTTCCGCCGATGACGACCCCGCGCACGTTGATGGTGGAATTGGTCTGGTGGGCTTCGCGGCTGACGAGCTTGAAGCGTTTTTGCACCGGCATCACGCTTTGGACCTGGGGCCAGGAAGCCAGCACTTCGAGTGTGCGATGGGTGCGCTCATCGCCAATGGCGCCGATCACGGTGTGGGCCACCCCGCGCATGATGTGCGGGCGATAACCCAAACGTTTGATTTCCTTGAGCACCGCGGCTTCGTCTTTCCTGGAGATTCTGGGCTTGAGAACGATGATCATGTTTCGTGGAAACAAAAAAACCGCAGGCGCTAAACCTGCGGTCGGGCTTCAGTGGACGGGTCTAACGCAGCCTCCGACGCAGGTTGCCCTGGCCAAAATAAAACGCGCCAGCCCGCCAACCATTGCCGCGGATACTGCGAAACTGCATGGGCCGACCATAACAAGGCGAACCGGATCGTCAATGCGAATTCCTCTTGCAAACCAGCCGGACGCCCATACTGTCTGCATACTACTGTCGGTCTATGGGATGGCACGCTCGCCTCAAACCTCGGGGCGTTATCGCTCTGGCCAGATGCGTGTCTCTCTCCATCTCCTGCTTCCAATCTTCCGTGCTGTTGCTGGCGGGCGGGACGACGGAATCGATCACGGACGCGCCCCCCGTGTTGCACCTGGTTTTGCCGCTGCTCGAACAATTGCAGCGCGACCAGGCGGCACTGCGGCAGGCGATCGAGCAACTGGACACGCGCCAGGAAACCGTGCTCGCTTTGCAACGCAAAGGGATGCGCGACCAACTGAACTTGACGCGCGCCCTCTTCGCCCAGCGGGAACAGGACCTCGAGTCGCTGCGCGCCCGCAGTCGACGCACCCTGACGACCGTCGGCCTGGTGGCGGGACCATTCCTGCTCGGTCTGGGTTGCCTGGCCTTCAGCCTGTTTCGAACCCTGCAACGCTTTTCCGCGCGGCTGACCCGCCTGGCTTACGGGTCGATGTTCTATTGGAGCGACGCGGCCGTCCTCGGGGCACCGGAAGGCCGTGTCAGCATGCTGATCCAACAGATGGAGCAACGGCTCCTGAAACTGGAAAACGTGGCGGATGCGACGGCGGTGGGGGAGGGAGACAAGCCCCCGAAGGTGATGATTCGGGCGGACCGTTCCGCCCTGCCCAGCAGAACCCCTTCCAGTCCAGCGATCGGTCCGGCTCCCGGGGGTGGTGAACCAGCGGCCGGCCTGCCGGGGGACTTCGTTTGAGGCCTGAAAAGAGTGAAAATAACCCTTGCTATCTCGCGGCGATTGGGCAGGCTCGATGTCCTGTTAGATAGCCTGTCGATTCGAGGCATGGAAAATCTTCAGTTGAACGTGCTTTCAGTGATGATTTGAAACCCGATGGTCGGGAACAGCCCGGGAACAGCAGTCAGTCTAAGTATCTAAGTAGAAATTCATCAAATGAACACGAAACTGTATGTAGGAAACCTTTCCTTCAATACTACGGAAAACGATCTGCAGGACGCCTTCGCGCCTCATGGCCCGGTGACCAGTGTGGATCTCATCATGGACAAGATGAGCGGCCGTTCCCGCGGCTTCGCGTTTGTCACGATGGAAACCAAAGAAGGGGCGCAGGCCGCCATTACGGCGATGAACGGCGCAGAACTTGATGGCCGCGCCCTCACGGTCAACGAGGCCCGTCCGCGCGAGGAACGTCCCTTCCGCGGCGGTGGCGGTGGCGGTGGCGGCTTCGGCGGCAACCGCGGACCACGCCGCGAGCGTAATCCCCGCTATTGAGTCATCGATTGCTTCGGGTGCGGGACCGGCGCGAGCGGGTTCCGCACATTTTTGCTTTTGGGTTTGTGCGGCAGGTCCGCCTGCGCTTCAGGCCCCTTTCAACCTTGCGGAAAAGATTTTGGAAAACCGAATGGAACAACACATCGAACTGGAAGGCCGGATACTCACGGTGCTGGCGGGGACTATGTTTCGCGTGGAACTCGACAACAAGCACCAGGTTTTGGCCACCATTTCGGGCAAAATGCGAAAACGCTTCATCCGTCTCACCGCCGGCGATCGAGTGAAGATGGAGATGTCGCCCTACGACCTGAACAAAGCGCGCATCGTTTATCGGCTGGGCTGAGGGCGTCGTTTCCTGCCCATGAACCTGATGATTCGGATCGGGCGGTCTCCCGGGCCCGGCGATGTACGATTTACGATTTACGAGGCTCCGATGGAGTGATCGCGGCTCTAGGCGATTCGCACGTCCGGCGATCTGCGCGGCGCGGCGCTCGTAAATCGTACATCGTAAATCGTCAATGGCGGCGGTCCGGTTCATGGCCGCAACTCACTGTGTTCTCTTGCGGCAAATTTCAAATAGGTTTGCGTAGAACAAAGAGTTCCTCAGACTTCCACTCAGGTCGACGGCGCAGCGGCAACCACGTTGCGCCGGGTGATCCAGCCGCCCAGCCAGGTTTCCATCACCACCACCACCAGCGCCGTCACGAGGAGCCAGCGCCAGAGCTTTTGGCGCTGCTCCAATTCCGCGGCCTGGAGGCGCAGCCGCTTTTTCTCTTCCAGTTTCACCCGTTCCGGCGTGAGCACTTTCAACGGCAGCCCCAGGCGCTCCAGATCCTCCAGGGGCAACGGAGCGGTCCGTGATTCGCCCGGATCCAGGTTCACGGCGAAGCGCTGCGTGACCGAGCCGGACGTCGCCGTGTAAATGCCCGGCAGGTCCGCGGCGGAAAAACGTTCGCCGCCGGGCACGTTGACTTCCGCGCCATCGGGCTTGCGCACGGTGAAACGGTGGGCCGCGTTGGTCGCCGCCAGCGACACGGGATCGCCCACCACATACTGTGCCAGCTGCGCCTTCACGCCGCCGCTCAAATCCAGCAGCGAGTAGAGCAGCGGGACGAACTTCGAGGACAAGGCCAACTGGCTGTCCAGCGGTTGCCACCCGGAGGTGAGCACAAACAGCTGTCCCTTGCCGACCGGCACCTGGATGAGCGCCGGGTCGCCCTTATCGAAGCGGGCCAGCACATGCGCGCCGGGGAACTGGCTGGGATCGAGACGACGGTATTTCCAGAAATGGATTTTCGTAAAGTCACTGAAACGCGGGCCGGCGAACGGGGCGAACAGGGGGTGCTCGAAGTCAATTTGGCCCAGCAAGGCGTAGCCGCCGGTCACGGCTTCCTCGGCGGACACCGAGCCCAGCCCGGCGAGCTCCGCGAGCGTGGGCGCTGCGGCGGCGCTTTTCATCACGAAGAGCGCCGGCTTGCCCGCCTGGAGAAACGCGCGCGCCGCCTTGACTCCGTCGCCCGAGAGGGGGTCGGCAAGGATGAGCAGCGGGGCGGTCAACAGCTCCTCCGGCGGCACGGGCCCATTGGCCGGGCGCGCGATGATCCGCACGATCTGCCGGCGCGTTTCCTGAAAGGCGCGCCGCAGGTAATAGAGCGATTGCGCCGGGTCGCGTTCCGCGTCGTTCCCGAGGAAGAGGACTTTGATCTGCTCCGGTTTGGGCGGCACGATGAAGACGGTGTTGTCGAAATCCTCGTCGTCGCCGGTCAGTTTCAAGCGCTCCGCCGCCAGGCCCGCGCCGGGCTTGGGCGCGGTCAGGACACGGCTTTGCCCGGGAGGCACGTAAACATCGACCGGCGCCCCCACGAACGCCTTCTCTCCAGGACGCATCCAACCGATCTGAAACTGCTCGTGTTTGGCATCGGAGGAATTGCTGACGCGGACCTTGAGTTCAGCGTCGCCGGCCGGCTTTTGGGTTTCGTCGTGCTCCAGGAGGAGTTGGAGCCCGGCATTGGTCGGGCGTTTGGCCTTGAGTGGTTCGATGACCACTTCGATGCCGCGCGGCCATTCGAAGCCTTGCAAGCCGTCCAAACGCGCGCCCTCCTGCAGGTCGCTGATCACGACAATGCGACGCGGGCCGGAGCCGGGCTGCGGTGGATTGCGCCCGGAGCTGTCTTCCAGCGCATCCACGGCGGCGAGCAGCCCTCGACCGAGATGCGTGCTCCCCCAGGCGGGCGTGGCGGCGGAAAGCCGCTCGAGGGCCACGGCGACCCGATCGCCGGCGGACGTCGCAGCCCATTGTTCGAACGTCACGAGCGGGCGCGTGGTGTGATCGAAGAGCAGGAGCGCCACCGAGTCGACGGCGGGCGCCGTCCGCTTGAGGATCTGCCCGGCCTTGGCTCGCGCGTCGGCCCAGAGATGGTCGCGTTTCATGCTCGCGCTGGCATCCACCAGGATCACGATCCGGCTGCCGAGGCCGGAGGCGTGGTCGGCCGCGACCGGCTTCTGGAAGAACGGACGCGCGAACCCCAGCGCCAACAGGCAAAGGACCAGGCAACGCAGGAGCAGCAGAAAAATGTTCTCCAGTCTGCTCGAGCGCGTGACGCGCGGCGGCGTCGGTTGGAGGAACATGAGCGAGCTGAACGGCATCTTTTCGCGCGAAGTGCGGCGGATGAGATGGAAGATGATCGGGGCGGCCACGGCCAGCGCCCCGAGCAAAAAGAGTGGAGCCAGAAAGCTCATCAACGCAAGTGGAGAGGAAAGAGGCGGAAATGCCAATGGCAAAGTGCTTGACCTGTGGCAGACTCGACGGCGTTATGAGTTTGTCCCCGGAAATTCTCTCTCCTGCCAGCGACGACATTTTTCAGATCCAGACCAAGGCACCGGGCCCCGCCGGCAGCCTGCCGCTGACCGAGGAATTCCTCCGTCACCGGCCGAGCGGCGACATTTTCGGTCTCACCCAAAACGCCGGGATGGGTTGGGCGCCCGGCGAAGCGGGCCGCCGCCCCTTCCTCATCCTCAGCACCCAAGGCGGGGTGCGCGCGCCGGACGGCCATCCGGTCGCCCTGGGTTATCACACCGGTCACTGGGAGATTGGCTTGCTGGTCGAAGCCGCCGCCCGGGAACTGAAACGGCTGGGCGTCGTGCCCTTTGCCGGGTTCTGCTCCGATCCCTGTGACGGACGCACCCAAGGCACCACGGGCATGTTCGACAGTCTCCCCTACCGCAATGACGCGGCCCTGATCCTGCGCCGGCTGATCCGTTCGCTGCCCCTGCGCGCCGGGGTCGTCGGGGTCGCGACGTGCGACAAGGGTCTTCCCGCGATGATGATGGCTTTGGCGGGAATGAAGGGCCTCCCGAGTGTCCTGGTGCCGGGCGGCGTCACGCTGCCGCCGGAGCACGGCGAGGATGCCGGGAAGATTCAAACGATTGGCGCCCGATTTTCCCAAGGGCTGATCTCGCTCCAGGAAGCGGCCGACCTGGGCTGCCGCGCGTGCGCGTCACCGGGGGGCGGCTGCCAGTTTCTCGGCACGGCGGCGACCGCGCAGGTCGTCGGCGAGGCGCTCGGGATGACGCTGCCTCAGGCGGCGCTGGCGCCGTCGGGCCAACCGGTGTGGACCGATCTGGCCGTGCGCTCGGCGCGGGCGGTGGTGGAACTCGACCGGCGCGGACTCGCGCTGCAGGACATCCTGACGACCGCTTCCGTCCGCAACGCGATGGCGGTCCACGCCGCGTTCGGCGGCTCGACGAATTTGTTGCTTCATCTTCCGGCCATCGCCCATGCCGCCCGGTTGCCACGCCCGACGGTCGATGATTGGATCGAGATCAACCACCGGGTTCCGCGCCTGGTCGATGTGCTGCCCAATGGACCCACCCACCATCCCACCGTGCGGGTCTTTCTGGCCGGCGGCGTGCCGGAAGTGATGCTCCATTTGCGCCGCCTCGAACTGCTCGACACCTCCGTGCTCACCGCCACGGGCGGCACGCTGGAGGAAGTGTTGACCTGGTGGGAATCGAGCGAACGGCGCCATCGTTTCCGCGCCCTTCTCCAAGAGCAGGACGGCGTCGACCCGGACGACGTCATCCTCTCGCCGAGCCAGGCGAAAGCGCGCGGGCTGACCAGCACCATGACGTTCCCGCGCGGCAACCTCGCGCCCGAAGGTTCAGTCATCAAGAGCACGGCCATTGATCCTAGCATCGTCGATGCGGACGGCGTCTATCGCAAGGAGGGGCCGGCGCGCGTCTTCGTCTCCGAACGGGACGCCATCGCCGCGATCAAGAAGGGAGGCATCCAGGCCGGAGACGTGCTCGTGCTGGCCGGTTGCGGTCCGCTGGGCACCGGCATGGAGGAAACCTATCAATTGACCAGCGCGCTGAAGTATCTCCCGTTCGGCCGGCAAGTCGCGCTCATCACCGACGCGCGTTTCTCCGGGGTCAGCACCGGCGCCTGCATCGGCCATGTCGGGCCGGAAGCCTTGGCCGGCGGGCCCATCGGCAAACTGCGCGATCGCGACCTCATCCGCATCGTGATCGACCGCAACAAACTGGAAGGCTCGCTCGATTTCGTCGGGGAAGCCGGACGCCGGTTCAGCCCGGAGGAAGGCGCGGCGCTACTCTCCCGTCGACCCATGCGGCCAGACCTGGCTCCGGCGGCGGAATTGCCGGACGACACGCGTCTCTGGGCAGCCTTGCAGCAAGCCGGCGGCGGGGCGTGGGGCGGGTGCGTCTACGACGTCGACACCATCGTGGAGAGACTGCGCGAGCCGCAACGTTGATTTACGATTTACGATTTACGATTTACGAGCGCTAGCAAGTTCCTTCGCCCGATCCTGAATCCCGAATCGCAAGTCGTAAATCGTAAATCGTAAATCCCGCACTACCTCGCCTGCACCCGCAACCCAAACTTCTCCGCGGCGCTGGCAAAAGAGATGACTCCTTCCTGCGCGGTCGCGCCGCGATACGGGTCGTTCGTGATCAGGAGATTGCCGTCGATATCGAGGTAATCGGCTAGTGCGGCGAGATGGGCGGCGGCGCTAATCAGCACGCTGGATTCGATCATGCAACCGATCATGGTCTTGAGGCCGGCCTGGCGAGCGGCCCGCAAGGCGTCGTAAGCGCCACTGATCCCGCCGCTCTTGACCAGTTTCACATTCACCCCGTGGAAACATTTGGCCGCCGTCTCCGCTTCGCTCGCGTGGTGATAGGACTCGTCACCGAAAATCGGCAGCGGCGATCGCTCCTTCAACCAGACCCAATCCTGGAGGCGGGTGGTGGCCGGCATCGGCTGTTCGACAAACTGGACGCTCCCGTCGCGGTGGAGCCATTCGATATTGCGCAACGCTTCCTCCCTGGTTCGCCACGCTTCGTTGGCATCGACGCGGACCGGCTTGGCGGGCGCGACTTCGCGCAGGGCGGCGAAATTGGCGCTGTCGGCGGGGCTGCCGACTTTAAGTTTCAGCACGGGGAAACGGGCGGCTTCGCGCACTTTATCGCGGATCACTTCCGGGCGGTCGAGGCCAATGCTGAAACTGGTGACATGCCGCTGCTCGCTAAAGCCGAGTTTGAGGTATTCGTAGATCGGTTGGCGGGCGGCCTTCGCGGCGCCGTCGAGCAGGGCGAGAGTCACCGCGCATTTGGCCGTGTGATCGCCCGGCGCGATCGTCTCCAGATACTGCAAGCCGCCGGGGATGTCCTGGAAGGAGAGGCGCCCTGGATCGATTTTCCTCAGGAACGTTTCGACGGTCTCGATACTTTCCTTATAGCGGGCGGATGGCGCCCCTTCCCCAAGCCCGCTGCGACCATCCCCGTCGGAGATCTCGACGAACATCACGCCAGCGGGGTTGTCTCCCCCGTCGCCGCCCAAACCCGTCGAGATGACCCAAGGCCGGGAGAGCCTCAAGCCGAAGCGGCGGAAAGTGAGCTTCATTTCGCAACCAATACCCAAGTGCACCGCGGAAAGCAAAGGATTGCGGATTGCGGATTGCGGGTTGCGGATTGCGGATTGCTCCTGAGCGATTGCCGATTGCTCATCGCGGATTGCTTGCGCACGAAGCGTGGACCCGAGCCCATTTCTCGTCGGTGGAACGGCCACCAGGCATCAACCTTTCGCAATCCGCAATCCGCAATCCGCAACCCGCAATCACTTCGCGCCGTCGGGGGCGCGAAGGGACAGCGTCGGGCAATACTCGCCCTTGAATTCACGCCGCCACCAGGCGCCATCGACGCCGCGACTGGCCAGGGATGTGAATTGATAATCGTAGAGTGAAGCGCGGAGATACTTGGGCGGGAAGTCCGGAAACGGATTGTGCTCCAGGAGGGCGAGCACCTCGGGTGAACCTTGCAGCAGCCGGACACAGAAGTTGATAAACCATGGGTTTTCCTGATAGCTGCCCAGGGCGGCGAACCACATCTGCCAGTCCAGCCGGGGCTGGTGCGGCGCGACAAATCCGGGGCGGCGCTTGAGATCGCCGGGTTTGTAACGGAACTCATACGCCTGCCAGCTCTGGCCATCGTTGCTCCCTTCGACGATAATTTCGGGCCGCGACCTGGTCATCACGGCAAACAGGCCGTAACGATTCACAATCTGCAACGGCGCGGCCCACCGGGTGAGGCGGACAAACATCCGCGGCCAGGGCACATCCAGGCGCAACTGGGCAGTGATCTCAATCAGGCTGCAAATCAGCACACCCACGGCGACCACCACCACAAGCGCGCGGTGCCCCACGTGGACTCGACGGCGCAAGCTGGCGCGCCACCCCGCGGGCGTCGCGCCCGGCGACGACTCCGCTACGGGTTTCAACCCTTCCCTGGCCGCGGCGCGTGACCACGCTTGTGCCTCACCAAGCTGGCATTCCAGAAATGGTGGAACGAACCGAACGAGCGCCCGGTCGTCCAGCAGCGCCACGCCCAGCGCCAGGCTCAGCAGGTTGAAAAAAGTGTAGTTGCCGGTCAGCGCGATAGTGACTTGGAACAGGGCGAATACCCAAAACGCGACACACCGCACCCGGCGCGGCAGGAAGATGAAGAACGGCACGACCAACTCGATGCCGAACATCGCGGCGCACGACGCCTTCTGGAACCAGGCGGGTAATTGGTGTGCATACCAGCCCACCCAGGTCGGCAACGGCTGCGTTTCATAATGGAAATTCAGCGCCGTGAGGCTGCGCCAGGCCCGGTCGCCGCTCAACAACTTCACCCAACCCGAGGCGAACATCAGCCGGAACAACAGCCACCGGAGCAGCCAAAGCATGAGGCCCGGCGGCGCCGGCTCGCGCCGCAGGTTCGGCCAAAACCGTAGAGGAGCGAACAAGATGGCCAGGAACCCTGTTTCCAGGAGAAGGCTGTCCCACTGGAACCGGAGGAACTCGTGGCCCACCGTCGTGAGGGACAGATAACCGACCCACAGCAGGACCAGGCATGCGACCGGCGCGACCCCGGCGATGAGCAGGAGGGCCAAACCCACGCCGGCGGCGCATTGCGCGCCCAGGAAACTGTCCGTGGCGCTGATCCAGCAGAGCGTCGGCGCGACGCGAAACCGGTCGAGGCCCGCGAGGGTGCTGTGCTGCGCGATAACTCGCATGGTCTGCTCGGCGGGCGCGATCCCGTTGTGGCCGACCAATCCGGCGATTTGTGACCAAAGAGAGAGGAAGGCGATGAGATAAACCACTCCCAGCAGCCGCAGAAAGAGCCAGCGGACCAGAAAATGGGTGGGCCGCTCCACCGACCGGCCCCAGAGAATTTTGGTGAGGAAGGAGAATTGCTGGCGGTGTCGCGCAACAAGGTCGTAGGCGAGTTCGGAGGCCGGCGCCACGCCCGGGACTCGGCGATACGTCCAGAGCGGCCACGGCGTGCGGCAGGCCAGCGCGCGCAAGACTGCCTCCGCCCCGCGGGAGACCTCCCCGTTCGGTTCCACAAGGTGAACGGCCTGCTCGAGTCGCTCGCGGGTCAGTTCCGGGAATTGTTCTGCGACCGCCGCCGACTGGAGGGGGACGTACTCGACCAGGTCACCGGTGGTGTGTTGCCAGCGTTCGATCCAGCGCCGGCAGAAATTACAGTCACCGTCAAACACCATCACTGGTTTCGGCGGTGGCTGGGCGACGCGCGTGACGGCAGGCACGCCCCAAGTTGTAATGGAAAACGGCCGGTGGAAAGGACGCTTTTGCCGGAAGGAAACCTCATTCACTATTCAACCGCGAACCACTACGCTCAGCCGCATGAGTTGGTTTTACCGTGCCTGGGTGCGTCCGGCGCTGTTCGCCCACGACCCGGAAGAAATCCACCATCGGACCCTCGCGATGCTCCGTTGCCTGAGCCGGCACGAGACCCTGTGCGAGGCCTTGGCCGCGTTCTTCGCCGCCCCGCCTCTGCCGGTGGAAGCATTCGGCCTGAAATTCCCGAACCCGGTTGGGCTGGCCGCCGGTCTGGACAAAGATGCGAGCGCGGTGCCGATCTGGCCGGCCCTCGGGTTCGGCTTCTCCGAGCTGGGCGGCGTGACCTGGCACGCCCAGCCGGGCCAATCGGCCCCGCGCCTGTTCCGGGCGGTGGCAGAGGAAGCGCTGATCAATCGGATGGGCTTCAATAACGCCGGTGCCGAGGCCATCACCCGTCAACTCGCCGAATGGCGCGCCCTGGGCCGCTGGCCGAATCACCCCGTCGGCATCAACCTGGGCAAATCGAAAATCACCCCGCTGGAGCAAGCCCCTCAGGATTACGCGGCTTCTTTCCGGCAACTCCGCCCCCAGGCCGATTTCTTCGTGGTCAACGTCAGCTCGCCGAACACGCCGAATCTCCGCCAGCTCCAGGACAAGACGGCGTTGGACGAAATCCTGGCGGCGTTGCAGGAAGTGAACCAATCGAAGTCGCGCGGTCATGTTCCGGGAACGGGAGACCGGAAGCAGGAGACCGGCGGCAGAGGCCCCGGGGCGGCAAACCTCGGACCGGGACCGCCAACCAAGGACGACGGCCCACGGGCAAAGGGCCGAAAGCCAATCCTCGTCAAAGTCGCTCCCGACCTTTCCTTCGCGGCGCTGGACGAAATCCTCGAGTTGGTGATTCCCCGGGACATCGCGGGCCTCGTGGCGACGAACACCACGCTCAGCCGCCCGACGTCGCCCATCGCGGAATTGCAAAACGTCTACGCCGAGGCGGGAGGATTGAGCGGCAAACCGCTGCGCGCGCGCAGCACCGAAGTCATCCGCCATCTTTGCCGCCAGACCCAGGGCCGGCTGCCCATCATCGGGGTTGGTGGAATTTTCGACGCGGCCGATGCCTGGGAGAAAATCCTCGCCGGCGCAACCCTCGTGCAACTTTACACCGGGCTGGTTTACGAAGGGCCGGGGATCGTGCGGTCAATCGTGACCGGATTGCGTGAGCGGTTGCGGGCGCACGGGCTGGCCGGGTTAGCCCAGGCGGTCGGACGAGGCGCTCAGTAGCTCAGCTTCATCCGCGCCGAGTCTTCTCCGCCGAGAATGGGTTCCATGGATCGCGGGAGCGCGGGCGAGAGTTCCTCGAGTAAACCGCGGCACTGATTTTCCGAGAGCCGGAGGGTGCGGGAAACGGCGTGGATGAAGCCGAGCAAGGTTTGTTTCTCGTAGCTGCTGAGGCCCTGGAGCACTGGCAAGGAATAGACGGAAAGGGTGACGCCATAGACCAGGGTGTGCCAGCCATGGGCGGAGCCGGCTTCGACGGCGCGCAAGTAACGCTGCAGCAACCGGTGATCGCGCAGTGGCCGCAGGCGTTTGAGCTGCGCCTGGCCGACGCGCCGGCTGGCGCCGGCGAATGGCTTCAAGATGGGCTCGGTGGCCACAAGCTGGTCGCAGGCGATCAACTCGCGGGTCTCGTTGCGACTGGCGTGGCGATAGGCGCGCTGAATCGCGGGCAACTCATGCGGGATCAAAATCTGCGACTGATACGCCTCGAGAAAGCGCAGCAACGTCGGCACGCTGTCGACGTGATTTAGTTGCAGTGAATGCGACGCCGTGCTGAGCGCGATCAAGCCCTCCGTCGAACCAAGCTGTTGGACCAGCGGGTGCCAGTCCCCCAACAGTTCTGTCGTCTCTAAATTTGTTTGCCGCAGCATGGTCGCACGGTCTCTCTCCGAAAGAGTCGGAAGCGATACCGCTTGCAAGCTATATCGGCAAAATTTCGGGCGGCCAACAGGAAAACCTTTTTCGGCGCAAAAATTCTTTCGCACGTTGGCCCGGTGTGTGCGTGGCGAGTTCGTCGTCCCGCTTTTAGACGGCCTCATTTGTAGTCCCGCCTGCAGGCGGCTCGTTTGTAGTCCCGGCTTTAGCCGGTTCGGTTCACGTCAATGCAAGCCGCACTCGGAGCCGCCTGAAGGCGGGACTACGAACGGGCGGCCGGGAAAAAACTCGCGGACAAACCGCGGGCGCGCCATGCTGGCGGGTGTGCACCTGGCCCGCCTGCGTCTCCGCGACTTCCGCAATTATGCGCGGTTGGACGCGCAGTTCGCGCCTGGCTTTCACTTGTTGCTCGGCGATAATGCGCAGGGCAAAACGAACGTCCTCGAAGCCATTTACCTCATGGCCACGCTCCGTTCCTTCCGCGGCGTGGGCGGGGCCCAACTGATTCGTCATGGGCAAAGCGCCTACTTTGTCGGCGGCAACTCCGTCGGCCAGGCGCCGCACGAAATCAAAATGTATTGGTCGCTGCGCGAACGAAAACTGAGCCTGGACGGCCAGGCGGTCCGCGCGTTGAGCGATTACCTGGGCGTGTTGCGCGTGGTGGTCTTTTGCGCGGAGGATTTGCAATTGATCAAAGGAGCCGCCCGCGCGCGGCGGCGTTACCTCGACCTGCTCCTCTCCCAGACTTATCCTGCCTACCTGCCGCTGCTCCAGCGCTACGCCCGCGCCTTGCGCTCCCGCAATGCCTTGTTGAAGTATCGGGTGGTGGACGAAGCGGCCTTGGAGGGGTTCACCCGCGAATTAGTCCGGCTCGGCGAGGAGATCGTCGAGCATCGTCAACAACTGGCCCCGCGCCTGGCGCCGCTGGTGCGGCTGGCCTACCGGCGCATTTCCGGCGACGCGGAGGAGCTGCGGATCGAGTATCAACCCAGCGTGCCGAAGGACTTTTCCCTGGCGCTGGCACAGTCTAGGCCGCGCGAACGGGCCTACCGATCCACCCTGGTCGGACCACACCGCGACGACCTCGGGTTGTTCCTAAACGAGCGAGCGGCGACTCAGTTCGGCAGCGAAGGCCAGAAACGATCGCTGGCCATCGCCCTCAAGATGGCCCAGGCCGAATACCTCTCCGAGCTCCACGGCTCCCCACCCATCCTGCTGATCGACGACGTGATGGGCGAACTGGACGAGAAACGACGCCGCGGACTGCTCCCGTTGCTCGAGCGGACGCACCAGGCCAGCGGGCAGGTGTTCATGACCTGCACGGAAGAGAACTGGCCGCGCGAGCTGGCTCGACAATGGCAACGCTGGCTCGTGCAGTCAGGGACATTGCATCCGCGGACTTGATTTGAGAAAACTTGCGCCAGGATGAAACCGTTACTGGCGTGGCCGTGGTTTCTGAGCCTTTCGCTCGGGGTGGCTTGCGCCGATCCGCCAGTGCCGTTGCCGCGCGCGCATGCGCACAACGATTACGAACACACGCGCCCGCTGGTCGATGCGCTGGACCACGGCTTCTGTAGCGTCGAAGCGGACGTCTGGCTGATCCACGGCCAGTTGCTCGTGGCCCACGACCGCGAGAATGCGAAACCCGAGCGCACCCTGCAGGCGTTGTACCTGGAACCGCTCCGCGCGCGCGTCGAGCAAGGTGGAGGACGCGTCTTCCGGGGCGGACCGCCTTTGACCTTGCTCGTGGATGTCAAGTCCGACGCCACCAACACCTATCTCGCCCTGCGCGCTCTGCTGCAGCGTTATCAGGGCATGCTGACCCGGTTTCAAGCGGAGCAGACCGAGACCAATGCCATCACTGTGATTATCTCCGGCAACCGCGCGCGCGCTTTGATGGCGGCCGAGCCCGTGCGGTGGGCGGCGTATGATGGGCGCATGGCCGACCTGGATTCGCCGGCTTCACCTCATTTCATCCCATGGATCAGCGACAACTGGACCCAGTATTTCCAATGGAAAGGCGGCCGCCAGGAGGGGCCCCTGCCCGAAAAGGAACGATTGAAACTCAAAGAGCTGGCCGCGCGAGCCCATCAACAGGGCCGGCGCCTGCGACTTTGGGGTGCCCCTGACACGATCGCGGGCTGGAGGGAATTGGCTGATGCCGGGGTGGACTTGATCAACACCGATGACCTGGAAGGGTTGAGCAGGTTTTTCGCCAGTCGTTCCACGGCGAAATGATCCATCGCTCAGCCCGACATGGTCCATCGGCCGGACTTGCGGAACTTGCTGACGAAGGTCTGATACTTCATGCCGGTCAGCACGTAGGTCTTGGCACCTTGCTGCCAGCTGGCCGTCTTCCACGCGCCGCACTTCTCGAAATCCGGTGCGTCCTGCGGAGGCAAGGCAGTGAGTTTCACCCCGTCGACGATGAAGAGGTGCATGTGTTTGGGACCATCCGCCATGCAGATCATCGGCACGCGAAGCTCGCCTTCCTGGATGATCCGGCAACCGTGCAGGTGGGTGTCGCGCAAGCCCGCCGGCAGCACGAAATCCGCCCGAAGGCCATGGCGGGCGAGCCAGTGCTGAATCTGCGTGACGTCGGAAGACTCAAATTCGAGATGCGCCCCCCCGCTCCAGGCTTGTTCGACCAGCTTCTGGCGGAGCTCGGGGAAACGGGTGGCACTGACGCCGGAAAATAATCCGCCGGCGACCAGCAATGCGACCACGCTCGCCGCGACGGCGGCGCGCACGCGCCAATCCTGCCAGAACGCCGGCCGCACGATTTTGCGACTGGCCAGGATGGCGTCTTTCAGATCCGCGGGCGCGGAGAGCACGCCCAGGCTGCTGGCGATCGTCGCATCAAAGTTGCGCTGCTCCTGGAACCACCGGGCCAGCGCGGGGTCCTGCTTCACCTGGTCCAACGCCTCGGCAAAACGTGGATCGGCCGCGTCCGCGCCGTTGGGGCGATAAACTTCGAGCAGACGTTTGGCTTCCTGGCTGTTCATGAGGCGGCGCTGGCCTTGACTGGTTCCAGCGCGACAGGTTTCGCCGTCTTATCCTCGAGGAGCCGCCGGAGCATGGCCCGGCCGCGCGAGATGCGGGACATCACCGTGCCCGCCGGGATGCCGAGGAGGTCGGCGATCTCGAGATAGGAATGGTCCTCGAGGTAAAACAGGACGAGGGGCGCACGAAAGATTTCGTCCAGTTGCCGCAGGGCCTGGCGGACGATGGCGGCGTCGAGCCGTTCACCGGCCGGCGGAGGACTGACCGGCAATTCGGCATCGACGGCATCCATTTCGACATGCGGATAGCGTTGATGCCAGCGGCGTGAATCAATGAATGCGCGGTAGAGCGTGGTGAAGAGCCAGGATTTGATTTTCGACTTGTGCTGCACCTGGTGAGCTTTGCGGGCCAGTTGCGCAAAAGTTTCTTGGGTCAGGTCCCGGGCGTCGGCCTCGCCCTGGGCCAGGCTGAAGGCGAAACGATAAAGCCATTCGTAATGCGTGTTCACGATTTCTTCAAACGTGGCATCGTCCAGGACCATGCAATTGGCTTTTCCGTGCGCTGCCCGGCGGGTTGTTGGCCGTTGAATGGGACGGTCGTGAGTGCTGTCCGGGCAGTTGTCGACAGCGTGCCACGTCCCCACCGTCTTGGCAACCACCCAATGTCATGGTCATCTTTCTCGTAATTTCTCCGGTCCGTTGAGTCGGCTCTCCCGGCCGCGACTTTCCCGGCCGCCTCCCGCCTTCCCAGGGTGAGACGATGGGGTGGGCAACTTATTCCTGGGTTGATCATTGTTCAGTGTTCACTTGGGAGAGTTGAAAAGGTTCGGAATGAACAACGAGCAAGGTGAATTCCAGAGGGCTTTTCGACCACTTTTGTTTTGATATCGCGACGGATCCCCTTCAACATTGCCGTTCGCTTTGGCGCCGGCGGTTCGGGGCTGAAGCCGACGCATCATGAGACGAACGCATCATTGCAATGAACTTCGCCCGGCGCATCTCGGGCAAGCCGTCACCCTCTGCGGCTGGGTCCATTCCCGACGCGACCTGGGCGGTCTGATCTTCATCGACATCCGTGATCGCGAAGGACGCACCCAGACCGTCTTCGACCCCTCCGACTTGCCGCAGGAACTCTTCGAACGCGCCGCCTCGCTGCGGGGCGAGAGCGTGATTTCCGTGACCGGCAAAGTCCGCCAACGTCCCGCGGGCACGAACAACCCCAAGATTCCCACCGGCGAGATCGAGGTCATGGTCAGTGGACTGGAAGTGCTGAACCTGGCCGAGGTGCTGCCGTTCCCGGTGGACGACCCCGAAGTGGCCAACAAGGTGAACGAGGAACTCCGCCTCAAGTATCGCTATCTCGACCTGCGCCGGCCGGAGATGACTCGCAACTTGCGGCTCCGCTCGAAAATCGCCCTGGCCACGCGCCTGTTTATGGAGGAACAGGGTTTTGTGGAGATCGAAACCCCGACGCTCTTCAAGTCCACCCCGGAAGGCGCCCGCGAATTCATCATCCCCAGCCGGGTGCATCCCGGCCAGTTCTATGCGTTGCCGCAATCGCCCCAGCAGTTCAAGCAGATCCTCATGGTGGCGGGGATCGAGCGTTACTTCCAGCTCGCCCGCTGTTATCGCGACGAAGATCAGCGCGCCGATCGCCAGCTCGAATTTACCCAGGTCGACATCGAGATGAGTTTCATCGAACGCGAAGACATCTACGCTTTGGTCGAAGGGCTGTTGCGGCGCGTCTGGAAAACGGCGCTCGGCATGGAGATCGCCACGCCGTTTCGCCGCGTCACCTTCGCCGACGCTCTCAACTGCTGGGGCGTGGACAAGCCGGACACGCGATTCGGGCTGGAGCTGGTCGACTTCACCGAGGAATTCCGGGCCAGCTCATTCAAGGTTTTCTCGGGCGCAGTGGCCAACGGCGGGGTGGTCAAGGCGATCAATGCCAGAGGCCTGGCCGGCGCCACCCAGGGCCAGATCGAGACCATGACCGAATACGCCAAGAGCTTCGGCGCGAAAGGCCTCGCCTTCATCAAGGTCGAAGGCGGCGAATGGAAATCGCCCATCGTGAAATTCTTCAACGACGCGGAGAAGCAGTCGCTCACCACCAAGTTGAAGATCGAAGAGGGCGATCTGATCCTTTTCGCGGCGGACCAGTGGCTCAACGCCTGTGAAATTCTTGGCCGGATTCGGCTTTACTGCGCCGACGTGCTCAAGGCGCAAGGCAAACTCAGCTTCGCCAGTGACCGCTTCGACTTCCTCTGGGTGGTGGACTTCCCGCTCCTGAGTTTCGACAAGGAACAAAACCGCTGGTACTCCAGCCATCATCCGTTCACGGCTCCCGTCGCGGCCGATCTCCCATTGCTCAAGACCGAACCGAAGAAAGTGCGCGGCCAGCACTACGACGTCGTGGTCAACGGCGTCGAACTCGGCGGCGGCTCCATCCGGATCCACCAACCCGACGTGCAGAAAATGATCTTCGAGGATCTCCTGGCCATTGCGCCGGACGAAACGAAACTGCGTTTCGGTTACTTGCTCGACGCTTTCCGCTACGGCGCGCCGCCCCACGGTGGCATCGCCCTGGGATTCGACCGGCTGCTCGCCATCCTCTGCGGCACCCCGAGCATTCGCGACGTCATTGCTTTTCCCAAGACCGCCAAGGGAACCTGCTTGATGACCGAATCACCCGCCAGCGTCGCGCCGCGCCAATTGCGCGACCTGCACATAGAAGTCAAAGCGACGAAGCAGGAATAGGGCCGCGCCAGGAGAAAGGTGAACCTCCTGATTGCGGATTGCGGATTGCGGATTGCGGATTGCGGATTGCGGATTGCGGATTGCGGATTGCCTACTCCGCCACGGTTCATGGCCGGTGAGCAGGTCCGAAAGGAACAGGGAGCTTTCCATGAACCGTCCGTTGCGCGAGCCTCAATAAAGGAACAGGGAGCTTTCCATGAACCGTCCGTTGCGCGAGCCTCAATGGCCAATGAGCAATCTGAATGGCCCCGGATATTGCACATTGCTCATTGCACATTGCTCATTGCTCATTGTGGGGCAAGAGTCCTCGCGGTGGTTCATGGTCCCAAAGCGCGGTCAATAAACCGTGGAGGCTTTCCATGAACCGACTTGTCACTGGTAACTTGTCACTTGTAACTGGCGATTGGCAGATGCTCTTCCCGCGTGTGACGCTGTTTTCAATTTCCAGTTACCAGTTACCAGTTACCAGTGACAAGTCTAAGCGGTTCATGGTCCCAAGGCGTGGCGAAAAGCCGTCGAGGCTTCCCATGATCCAGGAGCGCGGACAACGTTTGGCTTGCTCTCCGCGCGGGCTCAGGTTAAAGCCCTCAGCCAGGCACCACTGGCTGGTAGCCCGGTCGCCCCATGCGTATCCTGCTCATCGAAGACGAACAGAAAGCCCGCGAATACCTCAAGAAAGGGCTGGCCGAAAGCAGCTTTGTGGTCGACGAGGCGGCCAACGGCGAGGACGGCCTGCATCTCGCGCTCACCGGCAATTACGACGTGATCGTCCTGGACGTGATGCTGCCCAAGCAGGACGGCTGGTCGGTCCTGCAGCAGTTTCGCCGCGCGGGCAAACAGACCCCGGTGCTTTTCCTGACGGCGCGCGACGCGGTGCAGGATCGCGTGCAGGGATTGGAACTGGGCGCCGACGACTACCTGATCAAGCCATTTGCCTTCTCCGAATTGCTGGCGCGCGTGCGTTCGCTGCTCCGGCGCGGGCCGGCCCGACCGCAGGAGCGGCTGCGCATCGCCGACCTGGAAATCGATCTCATCCGGCACAAGGTCAGCCGGTCGGGCCAGCCGATCGATTTGGCCCCGAAAGAATTTGCCTTGCTCTCCCTGCTCATGCGCCGGGCCAGCGAGGTGCTTTCGCGCACCCTGATCTCCGAGCAGGTCTGGGACATGAACTTTGACAGCGACACCAACGTGGTGGACGTGGCGGTGCGTCGGCTCCGGCGAAAGGTCGACGATCCTTATCCGAAAAAGCTCATCCACACCGTCCGCGGCGTCGGCTATGTGCTGGGTGAACGGTAATTCTGCCCCGGACCGGCGGCCCCACCGGCGCGGCGCCTGGTCGATCGCGCGGCGACTGACCGTGCTCTACACGGTCTCGGCCTTCGGTTTGCTCTCCCTGGGCACGGGCTTTCTCTATTGGGCGCTCTCCACCAACCTGCGCGCCGAAGACGACCAATTTCTCGTGGATATTCTGGAAACGATCAGCACCATCCTGCGCGAGCATCCCGGGGAAGCCGCCCCGCTCCGGGTCGAAGTGGAACTGGAAGGTCCGGCCCGTCGTTACGCCCAGTATTTTGTCCGCGTGATCGACGATACGGGAAAAGTCTTCATGGAGACGCCCGGCATCAACGAAGCGGTCCCGGGCCGCGATCGGTTTCCCGCGCCGACCGTCTCCATGAACGACTTTCAGCGCGTGGAAAAGTGGCGTTCGCCCGCGGGCAAACCGTTCCTGCTGGCGGCCAGGCGGGCCGGCTGGGGCAATTCCGGCCAGGGGCGCGCCCTGATCCAGATCGCGCTGGATGCCACGCTCAAGGAGCAAACGCTGGCACGGTATCGACGCTGGCTGGCGCTGGTGCTTGGGGCCGGCATCCTCTTCTCGGCGAGCGCTGGCCTGGCCATCGCGCGGCGCGGATTGCGGCCCCTCGGCCAGATTACCCAGGCGGCCCAGCGCGTCACCGCGACCCGCTTGCAGGAGCGCATTGGCCCGGCCGACTGGCCGGTGGAACTGGCCACCCTGGCCACGGAGTTCGATCGCATGCTGGCCCGACTCGAAGAATCGTTCACCCGGCTTTCGCAGTTCTCCGCCGACCTGGCCCACGAATTGCGCACCCCGGTCAATAACCTTATGGGCGCGGCCGACGTGACGTTGAGCCGGGCCCGCACGCCGGAGGAATACCGCGAGGTGCTCGAATCCGGACTGGAGGAATATGGCCGCCTGGCGCGCATGATCGACAGCCTGCTCTTCCTGGCGCGCGCGGAAAACGCCGAGACCAAACTGCAAAAGACTCCCTTCGATGCGGTGAAGGAAATCCAGAGTGTGCTCGAATACTACGAACCTCTCAGCGCGGAGGAAGACGTGGAGGTGGCCTTCGCGCCTCCCGGGCCAGGCGCCGTTCCGGTCATGGTCAACGCGGACGTGATCTTGTTCCGGCGCGCCTTGAGCAATCTCATCGCCAACGCGCTGAATTTCACCGCGCGCGGCGGCCGGGTGAGCGTCCGGGCGCGTCCAGCCGACGGCGGGGCGGTGGAAATCGAGGTAGCGGACAATGGCTGCGGCATCGGGGCGGAACACCTGCCGAAGCTATTCGACCGTTTCTACCGGGTGGATCCGGCCCGGGCGCGGCATCGGCACGGCACAGGCCTGGGGCTGGCCATCGTCAGGTCGATCCTCGATTTGCATGGAGGCACGGTCTCGGTCGCCAGCCAACCGGGCAAGGGCGCGACTTTCACGCTGCGATTTCCCGCCGAACTGCCCAACGCCCAAAGCCGATGACTTATTTTTCCGTCGCGGACTGGGCGGTCATTGGGATCTATCTGCTCGGCGTGATCGCGCTCGGCGTCGGCTTCGGCCGGGACCAACACAACACGCGGGATTATTTTCTGGGCAGCAAGAACATTCCCTGGTGGGGCATTGGCCTGTCCATCGTGGCGGCGGAAACGAGCGCGCTGACCATCATCGGCGTTCCGGGGCTGGCTTATCGGACCAACCTGGGCTTCATCCAGATGATCCTCGGCTATGTCATCGCCCGTCTCATCCTGGCGGTGGTGATGGTGCCGCACTATTTGAAAGGCGAGATCTACTCTCCTTACGAGCTTTTCGCGGATCGGTTCGGGGCGTCCGCGCGGCAAACCGCCGGTGCGCTCTTCCTCATCAGCGAAACGCTCGCGGCCGGGGTCAGGGTCTACGTGGCGTGCATCCCGATTCAGCTGATGCTCGGCATCGCCGTGCTGCCGGCCATCGTGCTGTTCGTCGCGCTTTCGCTGCTCTACACCTACATCGGGGGAGTCAAGGCCGTGATCTGGACAGACGCAGTGCAATTTGGCCTGTTCCTGGCCGGCGGATTGTTCGCGCTTTATTTTATCCCGACGATGGTCGATGGCGGCTGGGCCGGCGCGTGGCACACCGCGAGCCAGGCGGCGAAATTGCACTGGCTGAACACCCAATTCACCCTCGGCGCCCCCTTCAACCTCTGGATGGGAATCATCGGGGGCACCGTCATGGTCCTCTCCTCGCATGGCGCCGAGCAACTCATCGTGCAGCGCGTGCTGGCTTGCCGAAATGTGACCGACGGTCGGAGGGCGCTGACCCTCAGCGCGGTGGTCATTTTCCCATTGTTCCTGATCTTCCTGCTCGTGGGCGTGCTGCTTTGGGTCTTCTACCAGGCGCACCCGTTCCAAATTCCGCTGCCCCAGCCCCGCCCGGGGATCAAGTCCGAGGACTTCGTTTTCCCCATCTTCATGATTACCGAAGTGCCGTCGGTGTTGCGGGGCTGTTTGATCGTGGCGATCCTGTCGGCCGCGATGTCGTCGGTCAGTTCGGCGCTCACGTCGTTGGCTTCGGTGTCGACCATGGACTTCGTCAAGGGCCGGCACGGCCGGCGCAGCGAAGCCTTTTACCTGAAGTTCAGCAAATACTCGACGGTGTTCTGGGCGGCGGCGCTGATCGGCGTGGCCTATGGCAGCCGCGAAGCGGAGTCGGTGCTCAACGCGGCATTCTCCCTCCGCGGGCTGACCAGTGGGGCGCTCGTCGGCGGGCTGTTCCTGGCCGTGTTTTGGAAACGGGGCCGTCCGCTCGCGCTCGTCTCCGGAATGGTCTCGGCGCTGGCGGTCATGACCGCCATCCAGTTGCTTCCCCGGATGAAGTGGAGCCAGGCGTTCTGGGCAAGATGGGTCGGTCCGGAAATCTTTTGGCCGTGGTTCACTCTCATCGGGAGCGTGGTCACCTTGGCCGTCGCCTGGCTGGTCAGTGCGGTGACCGGACCGAAACCGACCAACGCGACGGCCAATGAGCAATGAGCAATGAGCAATAAACAATCCGCTCATTGCACATTGCACATTGGGCGCCTGACCGCCTAAAGGCGGGACGACGAACGGACGACGAACGGACCATCAACGGCCTCTTGGCATCCTGGCCAGACGCTGGTTACATAGCCGCGATGCAATCTGTCCTCGCTTACCTGGAGCGGAATAAGGCGCGCTTTGTCCGCGAGTTGGGCGATTACCTCCGCTTTCCCAGCGTTTCCGCCCAGTCCAAACACAAGAAGGATGTCGGCGCTTGTGCGAGATGGCTGCGGGATCATTGCCGCCAAATCGGGCTCTCCGCGCGGCTCTGTGCGACTCGGGGGAATCCCGTTGTCCTGGCCAAAACGCCACGGCGCGGGTCCGGCCATGGGCGCCCGCATTACCTCGTTTACGGCCACTACGACGTGCAACCGCCGGAGCCATTCGCGCTGTGGAAATCTCCGCCGTTCGAGCCGCGCATCCGGGATGGGCGCATTTTCGCGCGCGGCGCGGTGGACAACAAGGGGCAACACCTGGCTCATTTGAAGGCGGTGGAGGCTTATCTGAAGACAGACACGGCCCTGCCTTGCGACCTGACATTCGTCATCGAAGGCGAGGAGGAAGTCGGCAGCGTCAGCCTGGGGAGTTTCTTGAAGGAGCACGTGAAGGACCTGCGGTGCGACGGGATCGTCATCTCCGATAATGCCCTGCCGGGCCTGAAACTGCCGGCGCTGACCTACGCGCTGCGCGGCATCCAGGCTGCCGAAGTCATCCTGCACGGCCCCTCGCGCGATTTGCATTCCGGAATCTATGGGGGGGCGGTCGATAATCCCGCGATGGCGCTCTGCCAGTTGCTCGCCCAGTTGCGTGACCCCAATGGCCGCGTCGCCATTCCCGGCTTCTATGACGACGTCGTGTCGCTCGCGCCGGAGGAAAGGCGGCAACTGGCCCGGTTGCCCGACCGCGATGAGGACCTGCGCCAATTCCTGGGCGTGCCCCGGCTCTTCGGCGAGCGCGGGTACACCACGACCGAACGGCGTTGTGCCCGGCCGACCGTTGAGATCAACGGCCTGACCAGCGGCTACCAGGAGGAAGGGAGCAAGACCATCATCCCGTCCTGGGCGCGGGCCAAGCTCACCTTCCGCCTCGTGCCAAACCAGAAACCGGAACGAATCCTGGCCCTGATCCAGCGACACTTGCAGCGCCTTTGTCCGCCCACTGTCCGCTTGGAAATCCAGCCAGGCCACGGAGGGGAGCCGTACCTGGTTTCGCCCAAAGGCCCGCGCGCGCAGGCGGCGCTGCGCGCGCTCCGGGCGGCTTTCGGCTGCGAGCCGACTTTGATTCGCGAAGGCGGATCCATCCCCATCGTGAACGATTTTAAGAAGCATCTTCACGCCGAGACGCTGCTGTTGGGACTGGCCCTGCCGGATGACAACCCGCATTCGCCCAACGAAAAGTTCGATTTGGCCTGCTACACCACCGGCATGCGGATGGGGGCGTTCCTCTGGCAGGAGTTGGCCAAGACGTGAGAGCGGTTGCGCGGAGGTGCTGATCGTGCCATGATGTAAGCGCTCTTTCCCGCTACCCTGTCACCTTGGCCGGCGACGTGCCATATCGTCCGATCGCGCGGTTTTCAGGAGAAGGGAGAGCAATGCCATAAGCTGAACTCCACCCCGACTCTACGATGCGCTTGAGCATGATTTTAGTCGCGACGCTTGTGCTCCTGGCAGGGGCCACGGCCGGGCGTGCCCAGGCGGGCGCGGTCCCGCCGGCAGCCCTGGCCAGCTATACGTTCGAAGGCAACGGCAATGACGTCATCGGCGCCAGTCCGTCGATGACACTGTCCAACGCGCCATTCGTTGACGGTACGCTATTGCTGAACGGGATCGATGGTTCGACCGACGCCACGGGGTATCTGGCTTTGGCGCCAGTCCCCGGGCTGTCCTATAGCTCATTCACGTTCCGGCTTGAGTTCAAGCCGGCCGCCTCTTCCGAAGCGATCGTCAACCTGGTCAGTGGCGGTCCGGCCTACCAGTGGCTCGGTTTGTCGGTGGAGTTCGGCGTTCTGTCTTTGCGTCTGCAACTGACGGATTTCAACTGGCTTTTCCAGTTTCCAGGCGCTCCGCTGGCGACGAACGGATGGAATCAATTGATCCTTTCGCTCGATGCCAGCGCCGGGAGGATCCTTCTCTTTTTGAACGGGACCCAGTTGCGGGAAGTGCTTTTGAGTCCGGGTTTCCAATTCAACGTCGCCGGCACCGCCAACGCGGAAGCCGAGAAGGTCTTCAATTTCATTAACTATGGTAATGGCGCCACTTTTCACGGGTGGATCGACAACTTCAAGGTCTATGGACGGGCCCTGAACGGAGCGGAGGTTCAGAGCCTGCTCCTGCCACGGTTGAACCTGGCCGCCGCCGGCCGGCAGGTGCTCGCATTCTGGCCGCCGGATCTCACCGGCTACCGTCTGCAGAGCAGTCCTGGGCCCTGGCCGCCGACGCAATGGCTGACGCTGCCAGCCATTCCCCAGATGGACAGTTCGCGATCCTTCCTCCTGCTCGACCCGACCGATCCGATGCAATTTTATCGCCTGACAAGGCCGTGAGATTTACGATGTACGATGTACGATTTACGATTTGTGGTTGCCACTCGTGCATCGTACATCGTAAATCGTAAATCGAAGATCCCACCTACACGACGTACCTCGGCTCGTACAACGTCTCCTGCCCGTGTTTGCGCAGAAGTTCCATGAACTTTGCCAGGCCACGCTTTTCGTCCGCCCCAAGGTGGTAATGAATGTGCCAGCCGAGATAATCCTTGCGAAATTCGTAATCGTACTCCGCGCGGTCGCGGATGATGTGATCGAGCGTTTCCAGGCCGAAGGCCTTGGCGTCGCGGAGCACCCGGCGAAGGTTGACGGTGTCGACGCCGCTGCGCAGGGCCCAGACGGCATAGACGAACGGTAGCAACGTCATCTCCGACCAGGCCGCCCCCAGGTCCCAAATCTGGTGCTCATGGGGCCTGCGCAGAAAGTCGATCGCCGGATCGCCGATCAGCAGGACCGCGTCGTGGAAAACGGCATCCTGGTAATTCGGCAGTGGCGCAAAGCCCGGTTTCAATCCGCGCTCGGCCAGCAGGACCTTGAGCAAGTTCACACTGGTGAGGGAAGCGGTGTCGCAGAACACTTGCGGCACTTCCTCCAGCGGTTTGCGATGGGCCAGGAAGACGCTCTTCACTTCGCCCAGCGAGGCGACGGCAATGCCGTCAAGCACCTCGTAACGGTCGTGGAAGAGCACTTCGGTCACGCTGACCAGCGCCGCGTCGAGCTTCTCCTCGCGGAGCAATTGCGCCAGGCGCGACGGTGGCGCCAGAACAATCTGGTCCTCGATGCCGCGGGTGAGCGGGACGGCATTGAGGTAGGGAACGGAACCGACGCGCAGGGGCGCGAGCGGCAGCTCTTCGAGGTCACTTTCCTGCTGGCGCAATTGCAATTGTCGATCGCGTTCGAGGCGGCGGGCCAGATCTTCGGCCGTCTCCGACAGGATGAGGCGGAACTTGGAGGATTCTTCAGGCGGCTTCATGGTGTTGGCCGGGGGCGGGCGCGTTCACCCGGTGGCGAGGTTTCGATCCAACACGGCGGAGCGCCGCGGGTTCTCGGGGGCGTCGGCCGTTTCGGTTTCGCCCCAGGTCTTGATCGGTTCGTAAAAAGTGTCGCGCTGGACGGGCACGCGCCCCGCTTCGCGAATCGCTTTGAGCATGGCGGCTTCGGTTTGCCGTTGGGGCACCGGAGCGCCGGCCATGTGGAAGATGTGTTCCTCGATGATGGTGCCGTGCAAGTCGTCGGCGCCGTAACTGAGGGCGACTTGCGCCAATTTCAGGCCGAGGCCGACCCAGTAAGCGGTGAGGTGATCAAAGTTGTCGAGGTAAATGCGGCTGACGGCAATGGTCCGAAGCGAATCAAAACCGGTGGGCGCCACGGAGACGGGAACCTGGTTATTGTCCGGCTGGTAAGCCAGCGGAACGAACGCGGTGAATCCACCGGTCTGGTCCTGCAAGGCGCGCAGTTGGCGCAAATGATCCACCCGGTCGGCGAGCGATTCGACGTGGCCGTAGAGCATGGTGCAGGTGCTGCGTCCGCCCATCCGGTGCCAGGTCCGATGCACGTCGAGGTATTCTTCGGCTGATTCCTTGCCTTTGGCGATGGCCGAGCGGATTTCCTTGCGAAAAATTTCGGCGCCCCCGCCCGTGAGGGAGTCGAGGCCGGCGGCCCGCAATTCCTCCAGGGTTTCCCGGACCGACTTCCTGGCCAGCCACGCGAGGTGGAGAATTTCGATGGCGGTGAAGCATTTCAATTGCAGCTGCGGATCCAATTGCTTGAGCGCGCGCAGCATGTCCGTGTAGTAGCGGAAGGGCAGCGACGGGTGCAGTCCCCCGACGATATGCATCTCGGTGGCGCCGAGTTGCCGCGCCTCGCGCGCTTTTTGCACGATCTCCTCGACGGTGTGCTGGAACCCGTCGGCGTCGCGCTTCTTGCGGGCAAACGCGCAGAATTGGCAGGAGAGGATGCAGTAGTTGGAGTAATTGACGTAGCGGTTGACGATGTAGCTGGCCCGGTTGCCGACCTTGCGCTGGCGGACCAGATCCGCGATGGCCCCCACCGCGTTGAGATCCTTGCTCTCGAAAAGGCGCAGGGCCTCCTCCTCGGAAATGCGCTGGCCCGCCGCGGCCTTGTCGGAGAGGTCACGCAGTTCGCTCTGGTCCAGGCAGAAATTCATCGCATCACTCTGAAGTTCGGGAACACGACCTCGGCCAAGGTCACGATGAGGAAAACCACGCTGATCACGGCGTTGAGTTTGAAAAACGCGGTATTAACCCATCGCAAACTGCGTCTCCGCGCCAGCCAGTGTTCCAGCACCAGGCAGCCAAGGATGAAAATCAGACCGGTGAAGTATGCCACCCGGAAGCGACAAAGCAACCCGAAGAGGACCAGCAGTCCCCACATCAGCATGTGCGAAATAAACGCGGCGGTCAGCGCGTTCTGCGGCCCCCATGCGACCACCAGCGAATGGAGCTTCTGGCGCCGGTCGAATTCATAATCCTGCAGCGCATAGATGAGGTCGAAACCGACCAGCCAGAACACGACGATGAGGCCGAGCAGCAACGGAATCAGCGCCGTGTCTCCGCCCAGCGGGGAGGAGAAGGAAAAACCGCCTCGCACCGCCAGCCACGCCCCGATCGGCGCCAACGCCAGCGCCACACCCAGCCAGACGTGGGTGTAGTCGGTGAACCGTTTGGTCAATGAATAGAAACCGACGACGAACAACGCGACCGGCGAAAGGCGCAAGCAAACGGGGTTGAGGAGGCCGCTGCTGGTCACGAACCCGCCCGCGCTCAGCAGGCATAAGGTCCAGGCGCTGCCCAGCGAGATCCGCCCACTGGGCAGGTGACGCATCGCGGTGCGGGGATTGGCCGCGTCAAACCGCCGATCCACGATGCGATTGAAGGCCATGGCGCAGGTGCGGGCGCAAACCATCGCCACCAGGATGAGCAGGAACACTTTCAGACCCGGCCAGCCCCGACGTTCTCGCGCGGCAATGGCCATCGCGGCCAAGGCGAAGGGCAACGCAAAGATCGTGTGGGAAAATTTAACGAACTCAGCCCACTGGCGAATCGTGCCCAGCATCGTCTTTCTCGCTTATTGGTGTTGTCTGCACGCGCTCAACGAGTTTCATTTCACGCAATATGGCGGGACCCGGTGGCCACGGGCAAGCTCCTTCCACCTAAACTCGGCACGGATCCTGATGCGACCGACATCGGACTTGTGTCGAAAACGATCGTCAGCAAAATACAGCGCGTGCCGCGGTTCCCTGAACTTCTCCTGACCGCCCTGATCTGGATCGGGGTGGCCGGCTGTGAAACGACCTCCGGGCCGGTGCGTTCGCCCGAACCGGCGCTGGCGACCGTGACGGTGCCTGAACCGCTGACGGTGGCGCCGCCAGCGCCATTGCCATTACCCCCGGCCGAGGTCAACGAGTCGCCGCTGGCCACGCTGGCCACGGGCTGGCCCAGGGAATGGGTCAATGTGTGGGTGCCGCTCGAAACCTGGAGCAAATTCAACGGCCTGAACAAACCGGTGCAGTTGACCAGCGGAGCCGACGCCCGCTTCCAACTTCAGACCACGAACGGACCGATGCTGCTGAAAATCGGCAGCCGCACCGCTCAATTCGCCGGCGAGGAGTACGGACTGGGCTTCGCCCCGCGCTTGATTCGAGGACTGCCCTACGTTCACTCCCTCGACGCGCAGAAAACCTTCCAGGTCCTCCTGAATGCCTTGTTCCAACTCCCCGGGACAAACCGGACCATCGTGATCGACCCGGGTCACGGTGGGAAGGATAGCGGCACGAAAAGCGGTATCAGCGCCGAGTCCGAAAAACACTACACCCTGGACTGGGCGCGGCGCTTGGAGCCCCTGCTCGCGAGCAGGGGATGGAATGTGGTGCTCACGCGCACCACCGACATCGAGGTGCCGCTGGCCGAACGGGTGGCGGTGGCCGACCGCGTCAACGCGGATCTTTTCCTCAGCTTGCACTTTAACTCCAGCATTCCGAGCCGCGAGTTTTCCGGCTTGGAAACCTATTGCCTGACGCCGACGGGGATGCCCTCGAACCTGCTCCGAGGCTACGAGGACGATCCACGCGAGTCACATCCGAACAACGCGTTCGACGATCAGAACATGCAACTCGCGTCGCGCTTGCATCGTTCGCTGTTGCAGGCCACCGGCGCCTTGGACCGGGGAGTGCGCCGGGCCAGGTTCATGGCGGTGCTCCGCGGTCAACACCGGCCCGCCGTCCTGATCGAAGGCGGTTACTTGTCCAACCCGGGCGAAGCGCACAAGATCGCCAGCCCCGAGTATCGCCAGGCCCTGGCCCAGGGCGTCGCCAAGGCGCTGGAATGACGTCGGACGAACCCATTTAACCTTTTTAACCAAGCAGGTAACTGTTCAGGAGTCATAGACGCCCGCCCTCACCCCGGCCCTCTCCCCCGGGGAGAGGGAGCTTCCTTTGCCACGCTGGGACGATGTGGGGTTGTTCGGCGGATGGAGCGTCCCATGCGCATTCTGCTTACGCGGCAACCGCGAGAGCAGGGGAGCTTTCAAGACGCTCCGACACGATCTCCCTCTCCCCGGGGGAGAGGGCCGGGGTGAGGGCGAATGCAACCTCAAACCTGAATAGTTACCCGAGCAGGGAATCAGGTGGGTTAAATGGGTTAAAAGAGTTAAATGGGTTAAATGGGTTAAATGGGTTAAATGATTTAAATGAGTTAAATGGGAACGCAAGAACACATCCTGGTCACTGGCGGCGCCGGTTTCATCGGTTCACACTTGGTCGAGCGATTGTTGGCCGACGGCCAGGCGGTGGTCGTGATCGACGATCTGTCGACCGGCTGCCGGGAAAACCTCCAGTCCGTCCGGAATCATTCGCAGCTCCGCCTCCTGCCCGAGCGCGTCTCGGAGTGCGCCGAGTTGCCGGACCTGGTCGCGCGGGCCGCGTCCATTTATCACCTGGCCGCCGCGGTGGGCGTCGAGTTGGTCCTGCATTCGCCCGTGCGCACCATCCAGACGAACCTGCGTGAAACCGAGGTCATTCTCGCTGCCGCCGGACGGCACGGCGTTCCAGTGTTGCTGACCTCGACCTCGGAAGTGTATGGCAAAAGCCAGAAGGAATCATTTGCCGAAGACGACGACCTCTTGATCGGCCCCCCCACCCAGGGACGATGGAGTTACGCTTGCTCGAAATTGATGGACGAGTTTCTCGCCCTGGCCTACGCGCGGGAAACCGGGCTGCCGGTCATCGTCGCTCGCCTGTTCAATACCGTCGGACCACGTCAGACCGGCCGTTACGGCATGGTGCTGCCTCGCTTCATCGACGCCGCGAAAACGGACAAGCCGTTGCGAGTCTTCGGCGACGGTCTCCAGACCCGTTGCTTTTGCGCGGTCACGGACACCGTGGAAGCGTTGGTTCGTCTTCAGAACTCACCCGGGGCGCGTGGCCAAACCATCAACGTCGGCAGCACCGAGGAGATCAGCATCATGGAACTGGCCCGACTGGTCATCAGAACACTCCGGTCCAACTCGCCGATTGAAGTGGTTCCGTATGAAAAGGCCTGCCCGGGAGGCTATGAAGATATGCTGCGCCGGCGGCCCGACCTCACGAAACTTGTCGCGCTGACAGGTTTCAAGCCTGCCAGGTCGGTCCGGACAGTGATCGAAAGCATTGTCGCCCGTCCGACGCCCTGATCCGGACCGCGGGCCGTCCCGGCCCGCAGCGCATCACCCGCAGCCAAGCGCCTGAATCATTCCGCGCCGCCGTTCTTGTCACGCGCTGCGCCCGGGGACCGGGCGCGGTCCGCCTACGGCATGACTTTTTTCACTCCGTCCGCTGGATATGGTTCGCGGCTTTCGGCGGCGACGGGCGTCGCGTTGCCGGGCGGAGTCACCCCCGCGGCCAACATGACGCGATGCAAGGCATCGATGGTTTCCGCGGAGGGCTTGAAATTCCCGACACGATAACCTTCGGCGATGCGCAAGGGCGTCCAGCCCCATTTATTCTTTCGGTTCCAGATTTCGAGTTTGGCGCCGTGCTCGGCCAGGAGTTGCACGACCCGGGGAAGACTCTTGTAGGCGGCGCCGTGCATGGCGGTTTCGCCGTTGTCGTCGACGGCATTGATGTCGCCGCCGAGTGACAAAGCCAGTTGCACCGCTTCGATCACTTCCGGCTCCGTGCCGGCTTCTTCGGTGGGAGCCAGCGTGCCGACTCCGGCCGCCGCCAGCAGAGGCGTGCAATGCTCGGCGTTGGGAAGCAAGGGATCGGCGCCGAGTTCCACCAGCAACCGCATGTAGGCCGCATCGGCGGTCACGGCGGCCAGCAGGAACGGCGTGGCCCCTTTTCGGGTCAGGATGCCTTTGCCGGATGTCCCCGTTTGCAGCCGGGCGTTGACGTCCGCTCCATGCGCGACCAACTGCCTCACAAATTGCAGGCTGCTCAAGTTGCCCGACCCAATCGGCGCCGGATCGCCGTCGTCGCCGTCGCCGCGGTTTGGTTTCCGCACCCAGGTCAAAGTGTGCAGCGCGGTGAATCCGGATCGCTGGTCATTTGGGTCGGCGCCCGCTTCGAGCAACGCCACGGCCAGGTCGAAGTGGCCGTTTTCGACCGCCAGCAGCAATGGGCTCATTCCCTTGCGCGGGCCTTTGCCCGAAATCTTGCCTGGTTGCATGGCCTCGTTCACATCCGCGCCGGCCTTGAGTAAAACCCGGACCACGTCCGTGCGGCCTTCCCGCACCGCGAAGAATAATGCCGTGAATCCCGAATCGGGCAGGGTCGTGCGGAAATCCGCGCCGGCCCGGATCAGCAACTCGGCGACTGCGGCCTGGCCGTCCGCGGCGGCCCACATCAACGCGGTTTGCCCGCGCCTTTCCTTCGCATCGACCTTCGCGCCGCGCGCGAGCAATGCCTTGACCGGCCCGACCTGGCCGGTGCGCGCCGCGGTCATCAAGGCGGTCTCGCCGCCGCGCAAGGTTGTGTTCGGGTCCGCCCCGGCGGCGAGCAGCAACTCGACCAGCTCGGTGTTTCCGTTCGCGCACGACAACGAGAGCGGCGTCACGCCATAGCGGTTGGTCGCCTGGACGCCCGCGCCGGCTTTGCAGAGCAACTTCGCCGTTTCCAAATCGTCCTGGTAAGCCGCCCAGTGCAACGCCGTCATCCCGTCCGCCTGCGGTGCGTTGACCGCGACGTGTTGTTTGAGCAGTGCGTGAAGGGTCGCTCGATCCCGCTTCTCCGCGGCATCCGCCAGCGGTGACGGCGGGCGGGAGGGCCAGGCGGAGGCGGCCAGCAAGACCGACAGTCCTAGTGCGCTGGATCGTTTCATGCCCGCGTCGCGCTTCAGACGGAAAGCGGTTCGAATAACCGGTCCACCTTGCCCTGGCTGTCGGCAAACGAATCGAGCCGGACGCCCACTTTGTCGAGCAGCGTGAGATGGAGGTTGGCCAGCGGCGTCGGCTTGTCGAATTTGATATGGCGCCCGCCCTTCATCCCGCCGGCCGCGCCGCCGGCGACCAGGATGGGCAGGTTCGTGTGATCATGCACGTTGGGATTGCCCATGCCGCTGCCGTAGAGATAAAGCGAATGGTCCAGCAGACTGCCGTTGCCCTCCGGGGTGGCGTTGAGTTTTCCGATGAACTCGGCGAAGAGCGACACGTGGAATTGATTGATCTTCGCCATGCGCGCGATCTTCTCCGGGTCGTTGCCGTGATGCGAAAGCGGATGATGCGGATCCGGGACGCCGATCTCGGGGTAAGTCCGGTTGCTGGTTTCACGGGCGAGCTGGAAGGTGATCACCCGCGTGACATCGCCCTGGAGCGCGAGCAACTGCAAGTCGAACATCAATCGCGCGTGATCGGCATAAGCGGCGGGCACGCCCACCGGGCGGTCCAGGTCGGGCAACGGATTGTTCGCCGCGTCCGCCTCGGCTTTCTGAATGCGCCGTTCCACTTCGCGGACCGTGTCGAGATACTGGCTGACCCGGGCGCGGTCGCCCGGCCCGAGCTCGCGCTGGAGGCGGGCGATATCCTCATTGAACCAATCGAGCAGGCTCGCCCGCTTGCGCAACGCGGCGCGGCGCTCGGCCAGGCTGCCGCCCTCCCCGAAGAGACTTTCAAAAACAATTCGCGGATGCGCCTCCGCCGGAAGCGGCGTGGTGGGGGACGACCAGGACAGGTTGTTTTGATAAACGCAGGCGTAGCCGTTGTCGCACTGGCCCACCGTCTGCAACAGGTCCATGGCCAGCTCCAGCGATGGCAATTGGGTCTCCTGTCCGATCTGTTTCGCGGCGATCTGGTCGACGGTGGTCCCGAGATAATAATCGGCGCTTTCGGTCAACTTCGCCCGCGCCGCGCTCAGGAAAGCGGCATTGGAGGTCGCATGAGTGCCGGGATAGGCGTTCTGCAACTCCAGGTTGGTGATGACCGTGACGCGCTCTTTGACCGGCGCGAGCGAGCTCAGGATGGGCGAGAGCTGATCGAGCTTCGTTTCGCCCGGTGGAGTCCAACGCGTGCGGTCGCAGCCCATTGGCATAAAAACGAATCCGAGTCGGCGCACCGGATTGGCCGGTGTTTTGGCCAGCGGGGTGGCCGCCGGGACCATGGCTTCGAGCAGCGGTAGCGCGAGCGTCGCTCCCATCCCGCGCAAAAACGTCCGTCGCGGCATGGCTTTCTTCGTAATAATCATAAGGCTTTCCTTTTCGTAAACGGGGTGCTGTTGACAATTCCCAGGATGATCGAAGAGAAACGAAAATGCTGCGCCTGGGCCTCTCGCACGATCTTGCGCACCGCCGGCCCATCCCAGGTTTCGACCCCGCGGCCGAGCGCGTAGGTCAGGAGCTTTTCCGTCAGCGTGCCGACAAACAGCTCCGGCCGGCGCCGCAGGCCCTCTTCGAGGCCGGCCACGCCGGTGAAGCTGCTGCCATCGGGCAGCCCGCCGGAAGCGTCGATCGACTGGCCGTCGGCAAAGGTTCGCCAGCGGCCAATCGCATCGAAGTTCTCGAGCGAAAAGCCGGCGGGATCGATCAGGTTATGGCAACTGGCGCAAACGGCATTGGCACGGTGCTCGAGCAGTCGCTGGCGCACGGAAAGGGTGGCGGACAGCGTATTGTCCTTCAGCGCGGGAACGTTGGGCAGGGGTGGCGGCGGCGGAGTCCCCAGGAGATTCTCGAGAATCCACTTGCCGCGCAGCACCGGCGAAGTGCGCGTGGCGTAGGAGGTGACGGCCAGGATGCTGCCCTGGCGGAGCAACCCGCCGCGATGGCTCGCCGGGTCCAACGCGACGCGCCGAAAGCGGCTGCCATACACGTGAGGAATGCCGTAATGCTTCGCCAGCCGCTCATTCAGGAACGTGTAGTCCGCCTGCAGCAGGTCGAGCACGCTGCGGTCATCGCGCACGACCGTTTCCAGGAGCAACTCGGTCTCCTGACGGAACGCCTGCCGCAAGTTGTCGTCGAAATCGGGAAACAAACGCAGGTCCGGAGTGAGCGATTCCAGGTTGCGCACGTAAAGCCATTGCTCGGCAAAATTGCCGACCAGGCTGCGGGCGCGGGAATCTGCGAGCATCCGGCGCACTTGTTTTTCCAGCACCTTTGGCTGGTGCAAGTCGCCGCGCTCGGCCGTCTCGAGCAACTCATCATCGGGGAGGCTGCTCCAGAGGAAAAACGAAAGGCGCGAAGCCAGCGCCAGGTCGCCCAGACGATAGGTCGTGTTGGACTCAACCCCGGCCGGGTCCCGTTCAACGCGAAAAAGGAATTCGGGACTGACCAGCACCGCGCCCAGGGCCGCTTCGATGCCCGCCTCGAAACCTTCCTGCGTCCGCGCGTTCCGGCAGAACTCCATCGGGCCCTCCAGATCCGCGCCGGTCACAGGCCGGCGGTAAGCGCGCCGCATCAGGACGGAGAGAATGCGTCCGGCGCACTTCTCCTCTTCGTCCGGCCTGGTCGGCCGGCAGACAAAAATCCGGCGGCGGCTGGGGGTGTCGCCCGGGGGCTGCGCATCGTCCGGGCCGTTGATCGAGATCTGGTAGATGGCCGGCGTGAGGCGGGGATGCCGGTGCAGGTTGTAATGCGCCTGGTAAGGCTGACGTTTGGTTTCCACCAACTCCGAAGGGTTCTTCAGAAAGGTCACGCCGAGTTGATGCGGGCCGGCGGTCACCGGCCAGCGCACCTTGAGATGCGCATCGACCGTTTCATAGTTCTTGTGCCCGGCCGGAGGGGTCACCGTGAACACTTTCACCCGCTCCCGATCCAGCAACACCTCCAATTCGTGCGCCTCGTGCAAACCCTCCACCTCCTCGTTGCGGTCCCGCGTCAGCCTGATTTGAATCTCCCACTCGCCCCCGCGCGGGAAGGTATAGGCAAGCAAAGCGCCCCCACGCGTCCCCAAAGGAAGCCCTTCCACGTGCTCCTCTTGCGTCAGGTCCGGCCGGATCCGGAAGGTGTCACCGCCCCCTCCACGGTGGGGCAATCCGACGGCCAACCGGCTGATCTTCTGCGCCGCCGAGATGTAGCGGTCCAGCAGCGTCGGTGAGAGATCGCCGACCGTCACGTTGTCAAAGCCGTGACTCACCTCGTCCTTGGGCAGTAACGTCGCCGCGTCGATCTCCAAGGCCAGCAGATCGCGGATGGCGTTCTCGTATTCCGTCCGATTAAGACGCCGAAAGGTTTCGGTCCGCCCCGGATTCGGATGCTTCGCGGCCGCGCGGTCGAGCTTGGCAGAGAGTTGAGAAACCACTGCATCGTAAGCGCGCTCGGCCGGTCGATCTTTTCCCAGGGGCGGCATCTGACGCGCCCGAAGTTTGCGGACGACGCGTTCCCACTCGTCCGCATGTTGCGCCAGGTCCGCGCGGCTGATGCTCTCGAGGTCCAGCCCGCCCTTCTTCACTTCGCGGTCGTGGCAGGTGACGCAATATTGGTTGACGAGCGCGGTCACGCGCGCGCCGGGTGGCGAAGAAGTTGAAGGCGCCGGCGGCTGGGCCCCAACCAGACCAAAAGCCAGGAGCCAAGCCGGGATACCGGTGACGACACCAATTCCGCGTCGAACGACGCCAGCCGCAGCCCGGTCGTTGGGAATCCGGCTATTCACAGGAGCAATGAAGATGACCTTGCGCGCAGGCTGGGACAAGCAGAAAGCCTGGACCACCAAATTGCTCATTGCTCATTGCTCGTAACTGTTCAGAAGTCATAGACGCCCGCCCTCACCCCGGCCCTCTCCCCCGGGGAGAGGGAGCTTCCTTTGCCGCGCTGGGACGAAGTGGCGTTGTTCGGCGGATGGAGCGTCCCATGCGCCTTCTACTAACGCGGCAACCGCGAGAGCAGGGGAGCTTTCAAGACGCTCCAACACGATCCCCCTCTCCCCGGGGGAGAGGGCCGCCGGCTTGGCTCCTGTTTAATCGCGCCCGCATGATGCTCGTCAAAACTCGCGTCGGTCCCAGTGCCATACACGGCTTGGGATTATTCGCCGCGCAATTCGTCGCGCGCGGCACGCCCATTTGGCGCTTTCAGCCGGGCTTCGACCATGATTTTTCACCGGAGGACTGCGCCGCGCTGCCTGCCCTGGCCTGGGAGCACACGCGCTGGTTCTGTTTCCTCAGCCGGGAGCACGGCCGCGTCATCCTGAGCGGCGACCACGCCTGTTTCATCAACCATTCGCTCACTCCGAACACCGGCGCGCCGCCGGTCCCCACCGTCCCGATGACCACCGTGGCGCGATGCGACATCGCCGCGAAGGAGGAAATCACTTGCAACTATTTTGACTATGACGCCGACGCGCCCTGGAAGCTCGGCCTGGTGCCGCCCACAGCGCCGTTGGGTGCGCGCTGAAGGGCCCGGTGGGAGGCGCGGCTGGCCCGGCGAAGAGGTGCCAAGCTGCCCCGCGCGGTGGAGGTGCGGCAAGGTGAGACGGAACTTGAAACTGGTCACTGGTAACTTGTAACTGGTAACTGGAAATTGCCTGACGCCCGGGATCGATCGCTCAGCAATTCGGCAATTACCAGTGACAAGTTACCAGTGACCAGTGACAAGTCGTTGCTCATTCCGAAGCCGGTTCAGGCGAAGCTCTCCTTCGTTTTCTCACGCGCATCGGCATCATGAAACGGCCTGTGGCGGGGTAGCTCACCCTCAGGCCGGCCGCCCCGTCCTTTGGGCCGCGATGCTTTTCCTGCTGGCGCAGGGCCATGGCGGCGGCGCGACGAGCGACACACCGCTGACGCCGGATCAAGCGCGGACTGCGTTCGAGCTGGAACCCGGCCTGCGCGTCGATTTAGTCGCCGCCGAACCCCTCACGACTTCGCCTTGCGCCCTGGCGTGGGACGAACGCGGGCGCCTCTATGTCGCGGAGAACCGCGGCTACCCAACCGGCGGCCCGGGCGGCGAGCCGGCAGGTGGGATCGCCCTGTTGGAGGACACTGACGGCGATGGGCGCCTCGACAAACGCACCGAGTTCGTCCGCGGACTCACTTTTCCCAACGGGGTGATGCCGTGGCGCGGCGGCCTGATCGTCACTTGCGCGCCGGACGTATTCTACTTCCAGGACACCGACGGCGACGGCCGGGCGGACGTGAAGCGAGTATTGCTCACCGGGTTCGCGACCAACCAAAGCACACAACTGCGCGTGAACAAGCCGATGCTCGCCCCGGACGGCTGGGTCTACCTGGCCAGCGGTTTGAGCGGCGGCCGGATTACTTCACCGCAACGACCGGCGGATCCGCCCCTCGAACTCAAAGGCGACCTCCGCTTCAACCCTGACACGGGAGCCTACGAACAGACAGACGGGAAATCGCAGTTCGGCCAAAGCTTCGACGATTTCGGCCGTCGTTTCGGCGTGTTCAACCGAGTCCAGGTGCAGCACTTCGTTCTCCCGTCGCGCTACCTCGAGCGCAATTCGCACCTGGCGTCCCCTGGCGTTCTGCAGAACTGTCCTGAACTGGTCGACAACCCGTTTCTGCGCGGGGGCGGCGGAGCGGCTCGGCTCTATCCGATCAGCGCCAATATCACCACGGCGGACTCTCACACCGGGACTTTCACCGCAGCCTGCGCGATCCACATTTACCGCGGTGGCGCCCTGCCGGCCGAGTATGACGGCCATGCCTTTTCCTGCGACCCGACCGGTAACCTGGTCCACCAAGACCGCTTGGAACCTTCCGGCGCCACCTTCACCGCGCGTCGCGTCGCGGAGAACGTCGAGTTCCTGCGGAGCCGCGACGACTGGTTTCGGCCCGTCTTTCTGGCGACTGGTCCGGACGGCGCCCTCTATGTCTGTGACATGTCTCGCAAGGTGATCGAGCATCCGGAGTACCTGCCCGCCGAAGTTCGCAAACACACCGACTTTGAGAGCGGCAAAACCATGGGCCGCATCTGGCGGGTGGCCAGTGCCGAAAACCGAACGAAGCCCCAGCCGCCGTCCCTCGCTTCCGCGTCGACCCGGACGCTGGTTCGCGAGCTGGATTCGCCGAATTCATGGCGACGCGACACGGCGTTCCGCCTGCTGGTGGAGCGCCAGGACCGCGCGACGGCCTCGCTGCTCAAGCGCGATCTTTTCCGACTCAAGTCGCCGGCGGCGTTGGCGGCGCGGCTCCATCTGCTGGCGCTCTGCCAGGGGCTCGACGAAGCGACGCTCCAGGGCGCGTTCGACGCCAAGCACGAGGGCGTGCGCGAAGTGGCCCTCAAACTGGCGGAGCCGCGCCTGGCCGCGTCGCCGCAACTTCAGGCCCGAACCTTGCCATTGGCCGATGACCCCGGGCCACGTGTCCGCTTTCAGTGCGCGTTGGCCATCGGCTCGTTTCTCGGCCTGCCGTCGGCCCCTGCCGAATCGATGCCGGCCCTGGCCCGCCTGGCCGTGCGCGATGCGGCCGACAAATGGACTCGCGCCGCCGTCTTGAGCTCCGTCGGCGGACGAGAGCGCGATTTTCTCCGGGCGTTGCGCCGCCAGCCCACGGCGGGGAGTGACGGCCTGTCCGCGTTGTTCGCCGAACTCGGGCGCGTCCTTTCCCGCGCCGTGCCCGCGGCGCAATCGACGAGCCTGTTGCCGGACTTGGCGGGCGGACCGGAGTCCGACTTCGACCTGTCGGCCGCGGGGATCCAGGGATTCGCCGAGGGCAGGCCGGGGTGGTTGCCTTCCCTCGACACGTCTGGAGAGGCTTGGGCGCGGCGCCTGGGCGAACTTTTCCAGGAAGCCCGGCGGCACGTGGCGGACGCCTCCACTCCGCCTTCCCGTCGCGTGCACGCCGCGGATTTGCTCGGGTTGACCGACGATCCCTCGGCCAATCCCCTCTTGCTCGAACGCCTCCGGAGCGGCGAGCCGTTCGCAGTCCAGGTGGCCGCGGTGCGGGCGCTGACCCGGCCGCGCAACGCCGGTGGGGCTCGCGATTTGCTCGCGCGGGAACGGTGGGCCGCCTTCGCCCCGGCCTTGCGCGGCACGGTGCTGGGCGCGTTGCTCGGCCGGCCGGAACATCACGCCGCCTTGCTCGACGCCCTCGAGTCAGGCGACGTTCCGCTGAGCGCTCTCGACTCCGTTCGCCGGGAGCAGCTCAAACGATCGAAAAATGATTCGATCCGCCTGCGCGCCGAGAAAGTGTTCGCTTCCTCCGCGAGTGGCGACCGCTGGCGGGCCTTCGAGGAGAGCAAGGCCTGTCTCACGCTCAAACCTGTGCCGGGAAATGGCCGGGAAATCTTCCGCCGTTTATGCGCCGGTTGTCATCGACTGGACCGCGAGGGGATCGCGGTCGGCCCGGACCTGTTCGACGTGCGCGGACAGCCGAAGGAAACGATCCTCCTGCACATCGTGGTTCCCGAACAGGAAATTGCCCCGAACTTCACCTGCTACCTGTGCGAGACCAAAGATGGCCGGGCGCTCACCGGCCTGATCGCGGCGGAAACATCGACCAGCGTGACCTTCCGCCAGGCCCAAGGCCTGGAAGAGACCATTTCCCGCAACGAGATGACCGAACTCAAGGCCAGCCCACTCTCTCTCATGCCGCAGGAGTTGGAGAAAGGGATGACTCCTCAGGAGCTGGCCGACCTGCTCGGCTATCTCAAGGGAGAAGCGGAATAGCACGCTCAATACCTTGCGCAACCATGAAACACCGCGCGACACCTCTGCTACTCCTGAGCGCGGCTTTGGCGCTACTCACCGCCTGTCGCGCCGCTGACCAGCGTCCAGCCAGCTCAAAATTGCAGGCGGGCAATCCCTCAGGAATCGCAAAGTTTTTCGCCGATTACTACGACGAGCGACTCAAACTGTATCCGATGGAGGCGACCCTGGCCGGAGATGATGGTTACAACGCTCTTCTGCCAAACAACCTCACGGAATCCTACCGGGCGTCGTGCGCAGCTTATTACCGGAAATATCTTGCGGCCCTTGGGCGTGTCGATCGCGGCCAGCTCCCGGCCGAGGATCAGATCAGTTGCGACATCTTGCAGTGGGAATGCGATACCCAATTGAAACAGCTTCAGTTCCCCACCCATCTCATGCCCATCAACCAATTCTGGTCGCTGCACCTGGACATCGGGCAGTGGGCCGGCGGAACGTCCGCCCAACCCTTCAAGACGGTCAGGGATTACGATAATTGGTTGAAACGATTGGATGCGTTCACCAAATGGTGTCACACCGCGGTCGAGAACATGCGCCAGGGAATGAAACGCGGTTACGTGTTGCCCAAGATTCTGACGCAAAGAGTCATTCCCCAGATGGCCGCGATGACCCGCACCCCGGCGGAAGAGCATCCATTCTACGCCCCCATCCAGCTCATGCCGGCCGGCTTCTCGGACGCCGACCGAACGCGATTGACTGAAGCCTATCGCGCTATGATCCGCGACAAAATCATTCCGGCCTTCCGCCGGCTCGAGGTGTTCCTGACCACGGAATACCTGCCGGCCAGCCGCGATTCAGCGGGGATTTCCGCCATTCCGAACGGGCGCGCGTATTACCAGTCGCAAATTCATTTGTTCACGACGACCGATCTGAGCGCCGAGGAAGTCTTCGCACTCGGCCGGCAGGAAGTGGCCCGGATCTCCGCCGAAATGGAGAAAGTCAGGCAGAGCATCGGCTTCACCGGGGACCTGAAGGCCTTCTTCGAGCACGTCCGACATCGGAAGGAGCTGATGCCCTTCTCGGAACCGCAGCAGGTGCTCGATTATTTCAACGCCATTCGTCGGAAACTGGAGCCCTCGCTGCAACGTCTGTTCAGCCTGGCGCCCAAGACGCCGCTGGAAATCAGGCGCACGGAGCCGTTCCGTGAAGCCAGCGCCAGCGCGGAATGGAATTATGGGTCGCTCGACGGCACCCGGCCCGGGATCTTTTACGTGCCGATACCCAATGCGAAAGCTCACAATGCGTTCACCGACGAATGCCTGTTCCTTCACGAGGCCATCCCGGGCCACCATTACCAATTCTCCCTGCAACGGGAAAATGCCGCGCTCCCGATGTTTCGGCGTGTGCTCGACTACAGCGCCTTCGGGGAAGGCTGGGCGCTCTACTGCGAATCCCTGGGCAAAGAACTCGGCCTCTACGAAGATCCGTATCAGTACTTCGGAATGTTGAGCATGGAAATGCACCGGGCGATCCGCCTGGTCGTCGATAGCGGCCTCCACGCCAAAGGATGGACGCGCCAGCAGGCCATCCAGTATTCATTGGATCATGAAGCGTCGCCGGAAAGCAGCATTGTGCCGGAAATCGAACGCTACATGGCCATCCCCGGCCAGGCCCTCTCCTACAAAATCGGACAACTGAAGATCCGCCAATTGCGCGCCCGCGCGGAGAAAGCCTTCGGGGCACGATTCGACATTCGAGAGTTCCACAACCGCATTCTGGAATCAGGCTGCATGCCCTTGAAAATCCTCGAACAAAAGATCGACCACTGGATCGCGACTGGCGGCAAGGCGAGGATGGAATTCCAAAGGATGAAATAACCATCGGCCACATGAATGCCTCCGGCCGAATTGCTCGCCACCGTGGCGTGCAGCCAACGGTTGGTGCCTCCAGCCACACAAATGCCGCCAGCGCCACCCGAGGCGAGGTTGTTGCTCAGCACGCAATTCATCAAGCTGACTTCCCCGCCGTTATTGAGGATGGCGCCGCCGCCGCCAGGCCCGCCCGGCGGCCCTGGACCGAGGTCAGTGATGTAAGCTCCATTGGTCCCGACCGAACGCCCGTTGGCGATGGTCAGATTGATCAGGCTAATCGGGCGCCGGGACTTACCTCGAAGAGTCTCGTCATGTTTTGACCACTCATCCCGACCACCGGATCACTTCTGGACCGATGGCGTGAGCGGCAGCCCGTGCGCTTCGGCTACGGCGCGACAGGCGATTTTGCCTTGAACCACGTTGAGGCCCCCGAGCAGCGACGGTTGGCGCTCGCAAGCTTCCTTCAGTCCATGGTCGGCGATCAACTCGATGTAACGGTAGGTCACGTTGGTCAACGCCTGCGTGGCCGTGCGGGAGTAGGCAGCCGGCATGTTGGCCACGCAATAATGGGTCACTCCCTCTTCGACAAATACCGGGTCGTGATGAGTCGTGGGACGGGAAGTTTCCGCACAGCCGCCCTGGTCGATCGCAATGTCCACCACCACGCTCCCGGGCCGCATGCGGCGGAGCATTTCGCGGCGGATAAGCTTGGGCGCTTTCGCTCCGGGCACGAGCACGGCACCGATCAACAAATCCACACTCGGCAGCAAATCCATCAGGTGAGCTTCACTCGAGTAAAGGGTGTGGGCCGTGTGCAGCGTAATGTCGAGAAAACGCATCCGTTCCAGGTCCACCTCGAGGATGGTCACATCGGCCCCCAGGCCGGTGGCCATGCGGGCGGCATTGATGCCCGCCGCTCCGCCGCCCAGGACCACCACGCGGCCGGGCAAAACCCCCGGCACCCCGCCGAGCAACACGCCGTTGCCGCCAAAATGTTTCGCCAGGAAATAGCCTCCGACCAGCACCGACATGCGCCCCGCGATCTCGCTCATCGGCTCGAGCAAGGGCAGGCGGTGGTTGACTTCGATGGTTTCGTAAGCCAGGGCGATCACGCCAGACTGGAGCAGCGCGTCGGTCAATGGGCGGTTGGCGGCGAGGTGAAGGTAAGTGAAGAGAATCCGGCCGGGCTTGAGCAGGACGTACTCGGAAGGCTGCGGTTCCTTGACCTTCACGATCAACTCCGCGCCCGCGAATACCGCGCCGTGCTCGTCGAGCAGCGTGGCGCCAGCCTTGGCATATTCCTCATCGGCAAAGCCCGCGCCGATTCCGGCACCCCGTTCGACGAGCACGGCATGGCCCCGCTGAACCAGTTGGTAGGCCGCGGACGGCAGCAGGGCCACGCGGTATTCCTGCTCTTTGATTTCTTTGGGAACCCCGATCACCATGACGAGAGGGCCGCGCTTCAGGCCGACGGTTTGCCGGAGGCCTCCCGGGCCAGGGCCTCGAGGGTCATCGCGCCAGCCGTCTCCCGCTCGGCCTCGCAGATCCGATCAAACTTGCCACGCACGCAGCCGCGCACGCCATCGTCGCAGGTTTCCAGTTCCAGGCCGCGCCCCGCCCGCAGCGCCTGCAAGATGTCGTGGGCGGTGATTTGGTCGAGGGGACGCGCCGGCGCGTAGCCAGTCTCCCGGCCGAGCACTTCCACCAGCAGTTTTGCGTGCAGCAATGGCTCCACAACCTGGCTCACCAGGCGGGTGGGTACCCCGAGGCAATCAGCCAACGGATTGATCCCCGCCGCTTTTTCGCCGCGGAGGAAGCATTGGGCGACGTGCGTCATGATCCGTAACGCGATGAACTCGCGCCCGCGCTGATTGACGCTCTCAGCCTGTTTCTCCTGCAGGTAGGACTGCCGATTCTGGTAGGCATAGGCCACCTGCGCGCCGAAGAGAAGGATGAGCCAGGAGAAATACATCCCGACGAGGAACAACGGGATGAGGCTGAGACTGCCGTAGATTTTGCTGTAGGTGACCGCTTTGGAGACATACAGCACGCTGAGTTTGTTGTTCAATTGCCACAGACTGCCGCCCACGATGCCGCCGACCAGGGCCGCTTGCCATTGCACGCGCGTGTTGGGCACGAGCTGATAGAACAACCCGAAGGCCAGGCTCAACACGACAAACGGCAGGAGTTGAAACACGAGCGCCCCGACGAACGGCCAGTCGGCCAGCAGGGCGGCGGTTTTCTTGAGATGCGGACCCGTCGTCAGACCCAGGGCCACGACGAGTATGACCGGCCCGAGCGAAATGGCGGCCCAGTACTGCACGATACTGGCGACCCACCCGCGTCCGCAGGTGACTCCCCAGATGTCATTGAATGCGGCCTCGATGTTACGCAACAAACCGATGGCCACGAAGACCAGCGCGATGGTGCCGGTCAGGCCGAGCGTGCCGCTTTGGATGTTGGCAATGAAGTCGGTGATCTTGGTGACGACTTCCTGGCGCTTGATCGCCGCGGCCGTGTCGCCGTCTTTCACTTCGAGGTTCAAGGCCGGCGCGACATTGGCCACCAGCTTGTCGATCAGCTCGCGCACGGGCTTCTCCCCTTGTTTTTGCACGAGGCTGGTGGTGATGCTCACGCCGACGGCCAGCAGCGGAATGAGGGCGAGCAAGGTGGTGTAGGCCAGCGCCGAGGCCCGCACCGGGCAGCGGTTGCGATTGAAACTCTTGCCCACGAGCAGCCAGAAGTGGGCGCAACGATGCAGCCAGGAACGCTTGGCGTCGTCTTCGTGCCCAATGCCCTTCTCCTCGAGAAAGGCCCGGGCCTGTTCCTGCAATCGCTTCAGTTTTGCCAGCGTCTCGTTGGCCACGCTGGGGAGTGTAGAGTTCGAAGTTCAAAGTTCAAAGTTCGAAGTTCAAAGTTCAAAGTTCAAAGTTCGAGGTTCGGAGTTCAAAGTTCGCGGCAGCCGAAGGGCCCGCGCGCCGCTCCTTGGGCCTTGGACATTGGGCATTGCTCATTGCTCATTTCACATTGCTCATTTCATCCCTTGCAACCGCTACAAATGAACAATGAGCAATGAGCAATGAGCAATGAGCAATCCGGTCCCTGAACAAGGCGCTACCAGGTAGAGGGCGCAAGAGAGGCAGCGGGATGAGGGCGAGACAGCCTTTAAGCCGAATCGTCGCCCCGCAGAACAGCCAGTCGCGGTTTGGCGCCCAGGCGAGTTGGATCAGGTCAGATGATCCGGGGCTTCTTCGCGGTCGTGACGAGGGGCGACACGGGTTTCCCCAGCGGCCTCCGGATCACTTGAGTGTCGGTGAACGTGGACTTGGCCGCCATCTCGGCGGCTTCGGCGAGCGCTTTGGTGAGCAGTTCGGTCTGGCTTTCGGTCAAGCGAATCGGTTTGTAGGATGGTGCATCCATAACTGACTTATCGGCGGGAGAAGGCTTTTCCTGAAGGATCACCTGAAATATCCGCTGGCGTTTTTCCTTTTCTCCCCGCCACGATTCGCGTTTAGTCCCGGCGACATTTTATGAAGATAGTTCTGGCTTATTCGGGCGGACTGGACACCTCGGTGCTGCTGTCGTGGATCCAGGAGCAATACCAGGCGGAGATGATCGCTTTCTGCGCCAACATCGGGCAGGAAGAGGAACTCCGCGGACTGGAGACGAAAGCGAAGCGGACCGGCGCCTCGAAGGTTTTTGTGGATGATTTGCAGGAGGAGTTCGCGCGCGACTTCATCTTCCCGATGATCCAGGCAGGGGCGATTTATGAGAACCAGTATTTCCTGGGGACGAGCATCGCCCGGCCGCTCATCGCGCAGCGGATGGTCGAGATTGCCCGCGCGGAGAAGGCCGATGCCATCGCCCACGGCGCCACCGGGAAAGGCAACGACCAGGTGCGCTTCGAATTGACCGCGGCCGCCCTCGCGCCCGGGTTGGAGGTGATCGCGCCCTGGCGGGACGCCCGGTTCCGCCGGGAGTTTCCGGGACGCGCGGAGATGATTGCCTACTGCGCGAAAAAAGGGATTCCCGTCGAAGCCAGCGCCAAGAAGCCGTATTCGATGGATCGGAACCTTCTGCACATATCCTACGAGGCCGGCATCCTGGAAGATCCCTGGCTGGATGCTTCCGCGAAAGAGCACAAGGGAATGTACAAGCTGAGCGTTGCTCCCGAAGACGCGCCGGCGCGGCCGGAGTACGCCACGCTGGATTTCGAACAAGGCAACTGTGTGAGCGTGAACGGCCGCAAGCTCAGCCCGCTGGGAGTGATGCAGACCTTGAATCGGCTCGGCGGCAAGCACGGCATCGGGCGCGTTGACCTGGTGGAGAACCGGTTCGTCGGCATGAAATCACGCGGGGTCTATGAGACCCCCGGCGGCGCCATCCTCCATTTCGCCCATCGCCAAATGGAGACCCTCACGATGGACCGGGAAGTGATGCACCTGCGTGATTCGCTGATTCCGAAGTATGCGGAGCTGGTCTATTATGGCTTCTGGTTTTCGCCGGAGCGGCAGGCGCTCCAGGCCCTCGTCACCGAGAGCCAAAAGCACGTCACCGGCACCGTGCGCGTCAAGCTCTACAAGGGAAACATCATCAACGCAGGACGCAAATCACCCGTCAGCCTGTATAATCCAAACATGGCGACGATGGAAGCCGACCCGACGAAAGCTTACAATCCGGACGATGCCACCGGCTTCATCCGGTTGAACGGCCTGCGCCTCAAAGTGGCGGCGGAAGTCTACCAGAAACAGTAAACGGAGTTCGGCGGCGTTGGTCGGCCGGGTTGTTGGCTCCCTGCCCTCCACGACTCCGGCACTCCTTCAACCCATTCCTGTTATGGCTGAACCGATTGTTTATCGCAAAGCGCCGCTCGTCCAGAAAGTGGAGCCGGGCGAATACTGGTGGTGCGCCTGCGGACGCTCGAAGGAGCAGCCGTTTTGCGACGGCTCACACAAAGGCACCGGTCTTGAGCCGAAGAAAGTCGAGATCAAAGAGGCTGACACGGTGGCCTGGTGCATGTGCAAGCATTGCGCTGCCGGCGTGTTCTGCGACGGAACCCACAGCCGACTCAAATAGGATTGCGGATTGCGGGTTGCGGGTTGCGGATTGCTCATCGCGGATTGCTCGCGCACAAAGCGCGGACCCGAGGCCATTTCTCGTCGTTGGAACGGCCACCAGCCATCAAGCTTTCGCAATCCGAAATCCGCAATCTGCAACCCGCAATCCGAAATCCGAAATCCGAAATCCCCGTCACGCCACCTTCATTTTGAAGATGGAGGACGGGTCGGCCAGGTTGAGCATGGACAGATCGAGCCCGGCGCCGGGCGCGCGCTGATGAGCTCGTTTGAGTTGGGCGGCCACCTTCGTGATACTGTCGGCGGCGTAGTATTTGATGGCGCCCACGCTGAGGCTGGCTTTGAAGATCACGCCCAGGAGACAGTATTCATCCACATTCATGACCAGCAAGCTGGAATGGTCGCCTTGCTGATAAATGCTGCTGAAGTTCTGCTCGCCGACCAGGGTGGCGATGCTTTCGGTGGCGGCGAAGGAGGCGGCGGACAGAGCGCACAGGGTGGTGGTGTCGAGGTCCTGGAGGCGTCCCGACTGGGTGATGATGAACCCGCCTTTGTCGATGACCAGCGCGGTGGTGGCGTCGCTCTTGATCAGCAAATCCTGCAGAGCGTTGTTCAACTCGCCGATGTCTTCTTCGATCAGTTGGGGGAGAGTCGGCATATCAGGGCGTCTTTTAAGGAGGCGAAGAATATCCGGCGGGTCAGGCCACGCGCCGTTGGCTTTCGGCGACGAACTTTTGCAGGAGTAACCGGGTGATCATGTTGAGCGTTTCGAAGACGCCCTCACACTTGTGGGAACAGGCCGTGAACGCAGGGACCTGCTCCTGGCGATTGTTCAGCAGGTATTCCATGAACTCGACCGGCGCGACGTTGGGCAGATCCCGTTTGTTGTATTGCAGCACGTAGGGGATGTCGGTCAGATGCAGATTCAGGCCCCGGAGGTTGTCTTCGAGATTGTTGAAGCTTTTGACGTTCTCTTCCATTTTGTCGTACTGCGAGTCGGCGACAAAGACGATCCCGTCAACGCCGCGCAGCACCAGCTGGCGGGTCGTGTTGTAAATCACCTGGCCGGGCACGGTGTAAAGTTGGAACTTGGTTTTGAAGCCCTTGATGGCCATCGCCTCGATCGGGAGAAAGTCAAAGAAGAGCGTGCGGTCCGAACTGGTGGCCAAAGAGACCAGCTTGCCTTTATTGCCTTGCGCGGTCTGGACGTGGTCGTGGACCTGCACCAGGTTGGTGGTCTTACCGCCCAGCGCGGGGCCGTAATAGACAATCTTGACCTGAAGTTCTTTGGTTGCCTGATTGATGATCGCCATAGTGTTAGTGCTTACTTGGTGTGCCGGCTGAGTTCGCCGACGATGAGTTGAAGTTCGAGGAGAGGAAGGAGCTTGCCCGGTTTGGCAAAAGCGGCAAAATAGATAATGCCGGCGTTGTACACCTGCACGGTCCCGTGCTCCACCGTGAAACTGACGGCCCTGGTTTCGCCCATCTGCAATTCCTTGGAATACTGGTTCAGACGTCCAAAGATCTGCGGCACGAACGCCGCGATGGTTTCCGTCTTCAGACCGGCCGGCATGTTGCTGGCCACGAGCAATCCATCCTGCAACGCGATGAGCGCTCCGGCCACATTGGGCAGTTGGGTCGTGCGTTGGACGATTTCGTTGGGTGTCCAGGTTTTCTTGTCCGGCTCTCCGAAGAGCTCGGAGAGGTTCACCGGCGCTCTATTCAGCCCGGGCGCGGCGATGGCCGGAGCCGCCGGAGCCGCTGGCGCGGCCGGCGCGGCCGGAACGGCCTTCGACGGCGCGACGACTTCGGCCGCGGGCGTGACGGATGGCGCCGACGCGAACTTGGGCGGGGTGGCCGGCGCGGCTGAGGGAACGTCGGCTGGCGCAGGGATGGCTCCGACTGGCGCCGCAGGAGGCGCAAGCGGCATGCCCGTCGCGCTGAAAAGATCGGGGATGCTCTCCGCCACGGTCGTCTTCTTTCGCTCTGGCGCGGCGCCACGATGCTTGAGGAAATGCGGAGCAATCAGGGCGAGCGGGAGCAGAACGCGATTCTCGCCGTTGATCGAAACCTGCGCCGGCTTCGACGGCGGGTTTAACCAGGCGCACAGCTCACGCCAGACAAATTCCATGCGACCGGCTTTGAGGCCGGTCTCCAAATTGGCCAACGGAATTTCGACCCGGGCTCCAGCCAAGCTGAACTGCGCGATGTCGCGCAAAACCGGCTCGGGCCAGCCACTCGCGATCAGCGGCAGCGGGAGACAGAGCAGTCCGTTCTCGATCGCGACTTCGAAAGAGAGCAACGGCGCGGAGACTGGTGCGGCAGGTGTCGCGGGAGGCGGCGTGCCCACAGGAAAAGCGGGAGTGAAGGGGGCGGCCGCCGCCGCCGCGGACATCGAGGGCAGCGCCGGCGTGACGGCGGCCGGGCGCGACGGCGCGTAGGCCGGTGGTGGAGGCGGCAGGATCGGGACCGGCGTGTCGAAGAGCGGCTGCAACAATTCCGGGCTGGTGCCAGTCGCTTGTTCGGCTTTCCGGAAGAACTCGGTGATATTTTCCGCGTCGGCCGCCTGGCGGTTGACGGGATTGGCCCGGATGAAATCGAGGAAGAGCGGCGTCAGGGTTCGGAGTGGCAATTCCAGCACCAGATCGTCGTGCGGAGAGGCAGCGGCGTTAATCGGAGTCGGTTGAAGCCAGGAGCGCAGCGTCCGCCACGGGTACTGAATGCGTCCGCGCTTGAGACCTTCGCAAATGTCCACGGACGGAAGGGCGACTTTGGCGTCCGGGATTTTCAACTGCGCCAGTTCCTGGCGCACGCCGTCGGGCCAATTTTCAGCCACCGCATCCAGGGCGATCAAAAATGCGGTGGCGTCGAACCGTGCGGAGGGGCCGGTTGGCTGGCTGAAGACAGGGGCGCCGGGGGCCTTGGGCGGAGTCGGCTTCGGCAGTGGACGAGTCACCTGGGTCGAGCCGCCCGCGGCGGTTTTCGGGATGGGAAATTGAAACGTCGAGGCTGGTTTCAACGGCGGCGTTGCCAGTGGGGTCACTGGCATCCGGAGTGGAGCCAGCGCGGGCGTCGCCGGCGCGAACGTGGGCAACGGGGCGATGTTGGTCGGTGGCGGCTCGATTGGCGTCGGGGGCCGGGCGGCGGGCACAGCCGGCTTCGGCGGCGCGGGAGTAGACACATTTTGCCGGGTGAAAGTTGTCGTGTTGGTCACTTCTTTCTTTTCCATGACCCGCAGTGGAGCCAGGCGCTCGCCCTTTTCGCCGAACAAATCCGGGACCTCGTCGGAGACTTCGATACGCCCCTGGTCGGGACGCCGGGCAAACGCATCGGGATGCAGTTGGGCCAGGAGTTCGCTGAGCGGTAGGTCCACCATACGGGAGTCTTCCGCGGGACTGGTGATGAACACACCGGCCGGCGCACCGCGTCGCAATTCACCGAAGCTGACCTTGACCGAGCCTTGGGGCAATTGTTCCAGGACACTCTGTCGGGAAACGGTGTAATTGGAGCCAGCCAGGCCGGCGGGCGCCAGCTTACCCCAGAGTTCCTGCGGGATCAGCTTGATGATGGACGAGTACGGAATCACCAGACTGTCCTCCGCGGCAACCCGACCTGCCAGAGGTCTGGGCAGGGACGGCCGGGCGGATGTCCCGTCTTGGGGCAGCGACGCCACCCCGGGCGGTGGAGATGGTAGGCCAGTGGGACGAGCCAGAGCCGGGGCCGGCTCCGACTTCCGAAATAGTTTTGAAAAGGCGCCAAACATGTGCAGCGGACTCACGAAGCAAACGACGAGCCAGAGATCCTTTGCTGCCGAATATTTCTCGTCCCGCCGGGGCGCGACCTCAGTTCTTCGCGACTCGGCCATCGCTTGAATGCAAGAAGGGCCGACAAATTCAGAGGCCGGAACGGAAAATTGCGGCGCCGGATCGACGCAGGGAAAACTGGCTAATGCCTTGGAGGAATTTGACGATAGTAGATGCGGATGCAGACCTGAGATTACTGGAATCATGCCACCACAGCCGAAAATTCTGTTACTGGATGACGATCAGGATTTCTTGGATCTTTACCGGGAGATGTTGAGCCAACATCTGCCCAGCCTGCCGGAAGTGCGCGTGGCTAACTCCGGCGCCCGCGCCTTGTCGTTGCTCGAATCCGAGCAGTTCACCCTTTTCATCCTCGATCTGAATCTTCCGAAGATGGACGGGCTGCAGGTGCTGACGATCGCGCGCCGCAAGTACCCTCAGATCCGCCTGGTCGTCCTCACCGGAATCCGCGACGAACAATTCCGCACGCGCGCCTACGCGCTGGGTGTGGAGCAGTATTGGATCAAGCCCGAGACCGATCAGGAAATGGGGCTGTTCATGGAATCGATCGAATCGCTCATCAGCCGCGAGGGCCACGCTGGCTTCCGCGGCGTCCAGAGCAAGAGCCTCGTCGATATCATCCAACTGGAATGCCTCTCCCAAAGCTCCTGTATGCTCAAGATCGTCAACGGGGTGACGGAGGGCAAAATTTACATTCAGAATGGCGAGGTCATTGATGCCGAAGTGCCCGGCATCACCGCGGAACCGGCCTTTCAACGCATTCTTTCCTGGAAAACGGGCAGCTTCGAGACGTTGCCTCCCGACCCCACCCGGGTCCGCACGATTTTTACATCCTATCAGGGGCTGCTCCTCAACACGGCCCAGGCGATTGACGAAGCGGCTTCACAGGAACCGGCTCCGGCGGAAAATGGCGCGGCTCCTGCCACCGCTTCCGCCTCCGCCAATGTCGCTCCCATGCTGGCCGAAGTCTCCCAGATGGAAGGCGTCGAGTTTGTCCTGGCCCTGGGTCGCGGCAAAAATACCACCCAACACTTCTGCGGACTGGACAACCCCAAGCCGGTCGCCGACTTCACCCGGCAGACGCTGGAAAACTTTCGCGACCTGGGGGAACGCCTCCAGGTGGGCGAGCTCCAACAAATCCTCGGCACCGGCCCGCAACGGAAGGTGGCGGTGGCGCCCTGCGGCAAAACCGAATTGTGCGTCGGGTTCCCCCCGGCCCTGCCCGCGGAGCAGGTACGCGATTCCCTTAAAAGTATTTTGACCAAATGGGCCTCTTAAGTCGCTTATTCAAGTCCGCCGAGCCCGGGCTGGTTCACCTGCCCGCCGGCAGCTTTACGCTGGACCGCGACGGGCGCATCATGACGTCCACGCTGCCCCAATCCTTCCCGCTGGACCACCTCAAGGCCATTGCCGAGCGGGTGCTGGCCTCCTTCCGCTCCGCCAAGAAGGCCCAGATGCCGCTCTCGGAAATCATCATTCATTACTCCGCTCTTAAACTCCTGGCCCGCGAGTTGCGCGGCGGAGCCATCATTTTCCTCATGCCCCAGTCCTTGAATCAAAAACTGAACCAGAAACCGAAGAAAGGTTCGTAACCCCTCCCCTCGCCACCTATGAGCAAGAGCACCGTGGAACAACTGATCATCCGCATGGAGAACTACCTGGAGTGTTGGAAGCAATTCAACACCTTCATGAACATGGCGCGCAGCAAAAAGTTCACCCCGGAAGATGAAAACCAATTCCTCGAAATCAAGAGTGTCATCACCCAGGAATTGGAATTGATCCTCTCCTCCATCGACTGCGGACCCATCAGCCGCGAGGATGTTCACGGACTCATCGCCGGCGCGCCCTCCATCCGTTATCTCAGCGAGATGAACGAGAACGCGCTGCGCAACGTGGAAAACAACTGGCACAAACTCTTCATCGCCCTCCAATCCCTCCTCGGCCAACTCAAGGTCAAGCAGAGCCAGAACGAATCCAAGTCTTTCGTCGGTTCCCTATTCGGCGGACGCAAAGCCGCCTAATCCACCGCCCCCGCCAAAACGAAAACGCAAGCTGTCGCCAGCTTGCGTTTTTTCACGGGTTCTCCAGACTGATTACTCCCCACGGCGTCGCAATTTCCAAATCAGCAGCCCTCCCAGTCCCAGGCCGGCCAGCGCCAGGGTCGAAGGTTCCGGCACGGGCAGAATTTGTCCGCGGATTTCCCCGCCGGGAAAAGTCGAAGTGTGAACGTTGACATACCATAGACCGTTCTCCAGGTCGGACAATTGCTGCGCCACCGTGTAGCCTCCGCTCTGCAGGGGCACCAGGTTGACAGATCCGACGATGGTGCCGGCGTGGCCGCCATCGGAAGTCGTGGTGATACTCTGCAGAGGGTAAATCACGCTCGCCGTTGTCGAGGGAGTCGCGGCCGCCGGGCCATGGATGTGATCCGCGCTGAACGTGCTCGATAACCCGCTGAAAGTGATGTCCAGGGTGAGGGTCGTTCCGGTCAGCGTCAGATTACCGATCCCGGAGCCTGTCCGCCCACCCACAGGATTGGCTTCCTGGGTGGGATCCAGGCTCACCGTGAAGTTCTGTGCCTGGGCGATGGCCAGGCCACTGGCCAGACTGAGAATGCTCAAAAGGGTTTTCATAAGCGTGCCTTTCTGGGTGACGTCGCTGAGTTGCTTCGGCCCGAGGCTACCGAAATCCCCTGAAAACTCAAGGTTTTTCCCCCGACACGCCGCCTCAACTCCTACGGGATTACCCGTACCACTGGGAGAAGTGGCGGCAGCCGTTTCGGAGTGCTCGAGCCGCGCCGGACCAGCCGAAAGCCCGCCATTGCTTGCCGGGCCGGACAGGAGGAATGCTTGGAAACCACTGTCAGCACGAGGATATCCCTGCGTTGCCATCTGGTGGAGATGGTGGAGGTGGTGGAGCCATGGGGATTCGAACCCCAGACCTTCTCATTGCGAACGAGACGCTCTACCAACTGAGCTATGACCCCA